>CEUA01138770.1_pt1 | contig 30741 bp, 43 predicted proteins | sample 361541 | NCBI WGS metagenome assembly CEUA01 (sample SAMEA2623079, study PRJEB7988) | marine metagenome | isolation source: saline water (ENVO:00002010), including
CAGAGATGATGTTCCTGTAGATGAAGAAGGTCCATTTGGTGTACTTGCTCGTAAAGCCGGACATGTTTTCAAAAAGTCACAGTACAAGAAGGCCGCAGAATTTTTACACAAAATACTTACAAGAAAATACAAAGAAACTGATGGACACCTTAGACACACACTTGGTTATTATACTAGTATGATAGCAAGACAAACAGGCAATCAACTAAACTGGCGTGAACTTGAAGCAGAATATTTAGACACGTATGGCAATGCATTTTTTGAAGATGAATTAACAGAAGATGCTGTACCATATGCGGATATTGCCGCCATGGCAACTGTAGCAGGTGTTACGTGGCCTATAATGAAAAACATGATAAAGGTTGCATGGAAAACTGGTAAGGGCATGTACAAGATTACACGTCTTGCACAAAAGGCAGGTGTAAAACTTGGTAAGATGGCTGTGGGCGAAAGTGCTAATTTCCCTACAATATCTGTAGATGATTTATATCATGTAGGCACAATGGATGCAAGTAAAAAAGGTGATTTCAGCTTTGAAGGTAACGGACTAAGTGTTAGTACACATCCAGATGCTTGGAAACGTATTGCTAGAGGGCAAGTATCAGGTGATACATATACTGCAACAAAACCTGGCAATGCATTTTTAGATGCACACAACCTTACTAAAAAGCACGAACAAGATATAACACAATGGGCTATACAAAAAGGTTTATTAGATCAACAAGAAACTGTTACAGTTAGTTGGTATGATGATGAAATGGACGATACATTAAATATAACATTTAATTCAATGGCAGATGCTAAAGCAGAATATGGCGATGAATTAGAAGACTATGATGTAGATGTAAACAAAGGCGGTATTGTTCCTACTGCAAAACTACAAAAAACAACAGGACAAAGTAGGATAGATGCAACTGGCGTATTAGATTATATACTTCCATTATATGCAGAACAATTAGATTTAGATGGTGTATGGTGGGGAGATGAGCTAGATGTACATAGATATTCAGCACCACGTGGTGTTATAGTTCCAAGTAAAGTAGATACTTGGAAATTCTCAATGGGGGAAGAAAATGAAAAAACAAGATTTGTACCCAATGAACAACACAGTAGACGAAAGAGTCAGGCGTTATACAGATGATCCTGAAAAACAGTTTATGAAGAAACAAAAAATAAAACGCAGTACAACCAAGCTACTACGACAAGAAGCAAAGCAACTGCAGAAAAGTTATAAATAAGTATATGAAGATAGCAGACGTAATAAAAGAAGATACCATGGCAGGCAATGTTGCTAGTGTTAGCATTCCACTTGGTAAAGCAAAAATGGTTCGCCGAGCAGTTGATCCTAAAGGATACTTAAACGATAAGAAAGATCCTATTAAAATACAGAGCGTCTATCCGGAGAAAAAAAATGGCAAAAAATAAAGCACAAGTAAACGAAGGCGTACTTGACGATATGGATGATGATGGTTGGATGGCAAAGAGCCAACTATATCAAACAGCAAAGTATGCTATAGAATTACACAAAATGATCCAAGATACAGATAACTTGGAACCTTGGGTACAGTCTAAAATCACAAAATGTGCAGACTATTTAGAATCAATAAAACACTACATGGAATATGAAGCAGTTAACAACCATCCGGAGGAAGTTCCTGCAGAAGCACCTGTTGAAATTGAACAAGAATCAGTTAATGAAGCACCTTTCCCAGGTGAGTATGATTACACTAACTATCCTCAAGAAGATGAAGAAATCAAAGCAATTATGATGAAACATCCACAAGACGTTGCAAAGATGAAACAGATGGGTGATATAGATACTAACTCAGAATTGTACATGGAATTATACAGTTACTATTCAAACTCGGGTGAAATGCCGTACGGTACACAAAAAGCAAGAGATGGTGATCCAGTGGAATGGATCATGGACAGACTAGATGACTTGGGTTTAATAGAAAGTCAAATTGATGAAGGATACGAATCATCTGTGCTAAGAGTAATGAAGGATCACGGAATAAGTGCATACTTCAGTAATGGTGTAATGTATGTAGATGCTATGGACATGGACAAAGCCAAAGAAGCATTAGAACTAGATAGTGATATCACGGAACTGCCTAAAATGGTAGCAGAAAAGGCCAAAGAATCAATTGGTTCTGACACAGAAGATCTTTGGTTAGAAAAAATGGCTTCAGCAGGTCTAAAACGTGCTAATGAAGGAAGTATGTCTGACATAGCGGCCGCGGCCGACGAAGTAGCAACAATGATTGAAGCTGGTGCAACTGACCAAGAAATCATGGACCATACTGGTTTAAGAGATGCACAAGTTAAATTCTTACGTAACTCATTACAAGATAGACCAGCACAATACGAAGCGAAGAAAGCCAAATAACTAGGTAACCCATGCATTGGGGAAATAATCTTAAAAGACTACAAGTAGATATGACTAGCTATTGTAACGCTAAATGCGGAGCATGTGCTAGAAATCTTCAAGGTGGGCAAACACTACCCGGATTAAAGTTACAACACTTTAGCTTAGACGTATGGGAAAAGTTAGCACAAGATACAGCAGGTAAAATAAATCAATTATATTTAAATGGCAACTGGGGTGATCCAGGTATGCACCCACATCTAATTCCTATGATGGAAACATGGATTAAGTATCATAGAAAAAGTGATATTGTTATATGTACCAATGGTAGTATGCATAAACCAGACTGGTGGGGAGAACTTGCTACTGTATTAAATGGTTATAGACATAGAGTACAAGTTAGTATAGATGGTATAGGCAAGGATCATGCATTATATAGACGTAATACAGATTATAATCGCATTATAGAAAACTTTAAAAAGTTTAATGCAAATGGAGGCAATAGTGAATGGAGAATGACACTATGGGATTATAATTTAAATTATATAGACAAAGCAAAAGCATTAGCAACTATGTTAGGTTTTTGCTGGTTTAGTACAAGACGAAATCATTCTCCTAATGGTACTTGTATGATGAATGACGACGAAGGAAACTATGAATACACAATAACGTCTAATGAAGCGAAAAATATTTCGCTTATTACAGAAAATTTACCTACATTAGAATACAGGCAAAATGCAAGAACACATCAAGACTCTCATAACGAAAGTAGATGTCCTTGGTATAATATGTCTGAAGTGCAAATAGATCCGTTTCATAAAGTATGGCCTTGTTGTAATATTAGTATATACGGTATACCTGAATATCATGAAACTGAGTTTGATAGAAATGAATTACCTAGTAATGATTTTAATAGTTTAGAAAAACATAGTATATACAATATTTTAGAACACCATTGGTATAATAATATATTAAGTAATGCTATAGATAATGCATCTTATGAAGTATGCAGGAATAACTGTAGTCTTCGATAAATATTGTTGACAACGGAGCCTTAGCATGAAAATATCAGATGTAAGTATGGAAAGAAAACTCAGTGGTGGTGAAAAACGCAGTAAAGAAGCCAATTTTAAAAAATTAAAAAAGCACAAAAAAGATTTTAAAAAGCGTTACGGAGATGATGCTGAATCAGTAATGCATGCCGTAGCTACAAAACGTGCAAAAAATGAAGAAAAAGACGAACAACCAGCAAAAGTAAAAGGCTACGACACTAAAACTATTACTGCACTAGCTGATCTAAAACTTAGATATCCACATGCACCAGATACACTTTCGGCAATGCTAAGAGCTATGGAAGATATCAAAGCGGCAAGCAAAGGTGCCGACAGAGATGTTGAACGTGAGATTGATGACCTAGAAGCAAGAATCAAAAGCGTAGAAACTAAAATGAAAAAACACAAAACACACGAAGGTAAAAAGAATAAAAATCCAATGGGTCCTCAAGAAATTGCTGTTGGTGATCGTGTAGAACATGAAGGTGACATGTATCAAGTAGTAGCAGTAGACGGTGATATACTTACTGTTGATAATTTACAAAACGGCAACAGAACACAGTTTCGAATGGATGATGTAACTCCTTTATTTGGTACAGATGCAATGACAGACCAAGATAAAGCAGACGCAGAGGCTATGTTTAAAAGACTTAAAAAAGTTGGATCTGGTTCATTAAAACACGTTGCAACAGAAATGCAAGAAGCTCAAAATTCTAGGTTTCCAACAACAACCATGACAGCAGATTTTGTGAATTGGTTAAAATCTAAAGAAATAACAATGGTTCAATTAGATGATCCAGTAAAGAGGTGGAATATGATGCAACAATATAAAAAAGAAACAGGTAAAAATGTTATTCCTTTAGGTAACGAAATGAAAGAAATGACAGAGTGGCTTAAAGTAAATGAAGGCTACTATTCTCTACCACCCATTGACAGAAAACGCTATGATGAAATACCGGATATGGATGGACCTATAATGACACGTAGTGGTAAAGTAGTTTATTATGATCCAAAATCTGGACAATACTATGATAGAGATAGTGATATGTTTCTAACACATGATGAATGGAAAGCATTAGATTCAGTAAGTGGACAACGTGAAAGTAGAGTACATGATGATGAAATGGATCAGGCCGCGAGACTTAGACGTATAATTGCTAGAGCCAAAAGAGCCGGCGATATAGATGCACAGAAAAAAGCAGAGGAAGAATTAAAAGCAATATTTGCTAAAGGTTTACATATAGATAGAGCCCAAGAAGATATTAACGAAGCTGATGATCCATTAGCAATTTTAAGACGTATTGTTGATAATAAACAAGCAGAAAAAATACACGGTGTAATGGTTGACATGTTCACTGCTAGTGCATTAGTACAAGTTTACGATAAAGTAAACGATGAAAATCAAGTAAAAATGAAAAAGTTCTTACAATCTGCTCAAGGTTTACAACGTATGGCAGACTTTGCTCTTAGTAAACTAAGTTAATTGAAAAATTTAATATTTACAATAGGTGCAGGTCACTGCAACAACGAATATACTAGTTGGTTGTTAAACCATTCACCTGACACCGGCAACAGACAGCGATATAAATGGACACCTTACGAAAGCGAATGGGGAACACATCATAGATCAGCTGATGATTGGATGCTAGAACAATATGACGAAGACGATAATCAACCTATGCGTCATAATATATTACGTGGATATACTCATACTGGTTTAAGAAATCCAGACTTCCCACACTTTCTAAAAAGAAAATTACTAGATAAATGGGTTGTTCGTTTATGTCAATTACATAAACATGATGCAATGTCTGTATATCTAAATGTACTAGATGTTTCAGACAGCATAGATTTTATTAAAAGCAAAGCATCAGACTGGGGTATAGATGTACATTTTGTAACCAGTTATTGGGATTTTGAATATTGTCCTGTAAGACACTACTACATTATGATGGAATTTGATCCAACCAGCACAGATGAAGATCATCCAGATACACCAATTGATTTAGATTTTATGTGTGCATCTATAATAGATAGGCACAACGTACAATCATCAATAGTCAAATACCAAGACAAATTAGATTTAATAGCATTTCAAAGTGAAACAGATACTACACATTGGTTTGAAAAAGTAGGACTAAAACCGCCACATAATATGCAAAGAATAATTGAACATTATAGATCTTTAAATAAACCCACATCTGATATGTTAAAAAAACTAAACACATTAAGTTGGAAAGAAATAGAAGAACGTTATTGGAAGTGCGAAAACTGGAATACATTTCAACGAAAAATAAGTCAAAATGGCACTACAGACTTCTTCAAGAAGCTTATTGCACCTAGGCTTATAGATAAGTAGTAATCTAGCTAGAGGATAAAATCATGCAATTTAATTATACAGTTGAAATGACCAGAGATTTGCTTAGTGGTAATAACGAAGCAGATGAATGGCATGAACACATTGTTTACATGCTTCCTAAGTATGATATTGATACTCCTGAACGAGTAGCAGGATTTATGGCACAATGTGGACATGAAAGTAATAATTTTCGTGTACTGAAAGAAAACTTAAACTATAGTGCTACTGCACTTGACAAGATTTTTGGAAAGTATTTTAAACGTGCAGGACGAGATGCACAACAATATCATAGGCAACCTGAAAAGATTGCAAATGTAATTTATGCAAATAGAATGGACAACGGTGATACAGCAAGTGGAGACGGTTGGAAGTTTAGAGGCAGAGGTATTATTCAACTTACAGGAAGATACAACTATACAAAATTTGCAAAAAGTATCAACACAGGATTACGAGCTACTGTTGAGTACTTAGAAACCAAACAAGGTGCATTAGAAAGTGCATGTTGGTATTGGGATACTAACGGACTTAATGCAATAGCAGATTCGCAAGACATTGTTAAAATGACCAAACGTATTAATGGTGGTACCATTGGATTAGCAGATCGCAAAAAACATTATAAACATGCATTAGAAGTGTTTGGTGGTGAGTGGACACCTCCTAAAGTAACACATAGTACTGTAAGAAAAGGTAGTAAAAATGCTACTGTAAAAGCAGTACAAAAAGTGTTAGGTGTTACAGCAGATGGAGATTTTGGCCCAGGTACAGAAGAAGCTGTTAAAGACTGGCAACGTAGACATGGACTTATACAAGATGGTATAGTTGGACCTTCTACATTGAAAGCGATGGGCATAACTTAATGTGGGAAATGATTGAGAGAATGGCGACTGATCGTCTTTGGATATACACTAGCATTGCTGGTGCTTTGTTTGGTGCCGCCTTTTTGGCATGGTTTCAAGGCACACGAGCAGGATTATGGTGTTATGCACAGTTTGATCGTTTCCTAGACTATTTGGTAGAACGTTGGGGTTGGACATGGTTGCAACAACCAGAAGATGCTTGGCGCCAACGTTACCCTAAAATTACAGCAAAAATTGATGAACTAGAACACAGAATAAAAGAACTAGAAACTAATCCATATTTGTTTAATGAGGATAAAGATGACAGAAGTTAATATTAAAGATTGGCTAACACAAAAAATTAAAAAAGATTCAAAAGAAGAAAACGAACTTGTTGTCAAACAGCAAGTTAAAAAAAAGAGAAGGAGGACTACAGATGGAAATGATAAAAAAGTGGGCACAAAAAAGGCTAGAAGAACATAGCACATGGAACGGATTAGGATTTATCTTAGTAGGTCTTATAATTCTATTAGCTAAACCATTTGCAACTATAGTAGCATATTTGGCTATTGCCTATGGTGCTTATGCTATATACAGCAAATGGCCATAAAGTACTTGACACTAGTATAATCTAGTGTTAGTATAAGTGAATATTAATCAAAGGAGGGCAGTATGCCTACAAGAACGTATTCAAGCGACGAAATTACAAAACTTAAACAACTAGTATCAGAAGGTGTACAAACTACACAAGAGATTGATGCACTTAAAGAAGGCCTTCGTGAAACTGTAAAGGCTGTGGCTGAAGAACTAGAAACAAAACCTAGTGTGCTTAACAAAGCAATTAGGGTTGCTTACAAGCGAGACCTAGGTCAAACACAAGACGATATGGCACAACTAGAAGATATATTGGACGTAGTTGGACATAAAGATTAGTGCCATTTTATAGCGAGAACATTACAGAAAATCATCTTAAAAAAACAGAACGAGGGTACGGTCGTGCATGGGACGTAGTGTACGACTATATGTTAGCTAATAATAGTATAAAAAAATTAATGGAAATAGGTGTAGGAAGTGGCAAAAGTCATTTAGCATGGCTTGAGCTTTTTAAAGATGCACAAATTTATGGAATTGAAGTAGCATGGCCCATACTTCCACAAACTACAAATACATTAAAAAAACTATCCAAAGAAAATGAGTTAGAAGACGAAATTGTTGTTCGACAACTTGTTAATGCTCTAGAAAGCTGGCATAGATTTATTAATATTCCTATAGAAGATCGTCTTAGATTACATATTATGTATAATGTAAATGCAAAACAAGAAAGTGTAATGCAAAGTATGTTAAAGGTACTTGGTAACTTTGATGTTGTTATTAATGATAGTAAACATAGAACAAATACTACACAACTAATGTCGTTTTGGCGTAAATTAGTTGGCACTGATGGTGTATACTTTCAAGAAGAATTTTGTTCAACTATGAATGATGATTTTAAAATTAATAGATACCATGACTTCATAGCAAATAATCCAGATGATAAATCTTATTGGAGGGTGTTTGACTTTAGAGAAATTAGCACTGAACAACCAGAATGTAGTGTTTTAGGCATGTACACACAAAACCAAGGCATCTTGAATGCCGTTGATGAATCACTTGACAATTTTATAATAAAGTAGTAATATTAAAACATGAGTTATGTAGACGCATTCCACGATAAAGATCGCGATTGTATTCAAGTAGTCGAAAGACGTGGCAGTGAACGCAGTTTTACTGAGTATCCTGCTCGTTATACTTTCTACTATAAAGATATAAAGGGTAGGTATTCAAGTATCTACGGCGATAAACTAAATCGCATTAGTGTTAACACACTTAAAAACTTCCAAAAAGAAAAGAAGATACACGGACACAAAAAGCTATTTGAGTCTGATATTAATCCTGTGTTTAAATGCTTAGAAGAACACTACATTAGTGAAGATGCTCCTAAGTTACACAAATGCTTTTTTGATATCGAGGTTGACTTTAATAAAGATAAAGGATTTGCCGATCCAGCAGACCCATTTAATCCAGTGACAGCTATTGCATTGCATTTAGATTGGATCGGCAAAACTATATGTATTGCTATTAAACCAAGTAAAATGGATAAGGAACGTGCTAAAGAAATTATGGCTGGATTTCCTGACAGTATATTAATGGATAGTGAATCCGAACTGTTAGCTACATTTTTGGATTTAATAGATGATGCAGATATATTAACTGGTTGGAATAGTGAAGGTTTTGATATTCCATATATGGTTAATCGTATAGCAAGAGTTCTTGGTAAAGAGCATACAAGACGTTTTTGTTTGTGGAACAAGTATCCACGACAAAGAGATTATGAAAAGTATGGTAAAGATCAAGTTACATTTGATTTGTATGGTAGAGTGCATTTGGATTATCTTGAACTATATCGTAAGTATACATATCATGAAATGCATAGTTATAGTTTAGATGCTATTGGTGAATACGAATTATCTGAACGTAAGACAGCATACGAAGGCACATTAGATCAGTTATACAACAATGACTTTGAAACGTTTATACAATATAATAGACAAGACGTTGAACTGTTGGTTAAACTAGATGCAAAGTTACAGTTTATTGATTTAGCAAACGTGTTGGCACATTCTAACACAGTTCTACTTCCAACAACAATGGGTGCGGTTGCAGTTACAGATCAAGCTATTGTAAATGAAGCACACAGGCTGGGCAAGATAGTTCCAGACAGAACTAGACGCGGAAATGAATATGCGGCCGCTGGTGCTTATGTGGCAAATCCTAAACGTGGTTGGCATGAATGGATTGGTTCAATTGACTTGAACAGTCTGTATCCAAGTATTATTCGTGCTTGTAATATGAGTACAGAAACCATTGTTGGACAGATAAGACAAACTCGTACTAATGAAATGATTGAAGCATCACCTAGTTTAGCACAGGCTTGGGATGGCAAGTTCAATGCATTAGAATATGATCTTGTGATGAACAAAGATGTTGTTGAACTGATGAGCGTAGATTTTGATGATAGTAGACACATTGAAGGCACAGGTGCAGAAATATATGAACTTATATTTAATAGTGGACAGCCTTGGAACTTGACTGCAAACGGCACAATATTTAAAACTGACAACAAAGGTATCATTCCAAACCTGTTAGAACGTTGGTATTCAGAACGTAAAGAAATGCAGAAGAAAGCCAAAGACAATCAAGCCAGTGGTAACAAGATAGACTTTGAGTATTGGGATAAACGACAGTTGGTTAAAAAGATTAATCTAAACAGTTTGTATGGTGCGATCTTGAATCAAGGCAGTAGATTTTATGATCAACGTCTTGGACAATCAACAACACTAACAGGTCGTTGCATTGCAAGACACATGGCATCGCAACTTAATAAGATCATTGCAGGTGATTATGATCACAAAGGCGAAGCTATTGTGTATGGCGATACAGATAGTGCATATTTTAGTGCATATCCATTACTAAAAGAGCAAATTAAACAAGGCGAGATTCAATGGGACAAGGATACTGCTATTAAATATTATGATGCAGTTTGCGAAGAAGTAAATGATACGTTTCCTGGTTTTATGAAACGTGCATTTAATGTTCCAAAGTCAGTAGGTAAAGTAATCGCGGCTGGTAGAGAAACTTGTGCATTATCCGGCATATTCATTAAGAAGAAACGTTATGCTATTTTGGTATATGATAATGAAGGCTATAGAGAAGATAGTGATGATAATCCTGGCAAAGTTAAAGCAATGGGTTTGGATCTTAAACGTAGTGACACACCAGCTTTTATGCAAGAGTATCTTAAAGAATTGCTTTTACTTACACTTACAGGTGGTACTGAAGAACAAGTGCTTGAAAGTATTAAAGAGTTTAGAACTGCTTTTCGTGAACGCCCAGGCTGGGAAAAAGGTACACCTAAGCGAGTTAATAACTTAACAAAGCATACTAAGGTATATGAAAAAACAGGCAAGTGTAGCATAGGTCATGCTATGGCCGCAATTAATTGGAACAAGATGCGTACTGTAAACAGTGATGCTTATAGTGTACAAATAACAGATGGTATGAAAACTATTGTATGTAAACTAAAAGATAATCCACTAAAAATGACAAGCATTGCATATCCAATTGATGAAGCAAGAATTCCTAAGTGGTTTCAAGATCTGCCATTTGATCACAATGCAATGGAAGACACCATTATTGACAACAAAGTTGAAAATCTTATTGGTGTTATGAACTACGACTTGGGCAGAAGTAAACTAAAAAACACATTTGAGGATCTTTTTAGTTTTGAATAGTGTTGACAAACACAAAATAATCATGTATAATGAAACAATTACAAACCGGAGACGAATATGAAAGATACAATATTTGATATAGTTAAGCATACAGCAGGACTTGGTTTTATCGAACAGGTAAAAGTAAGTGGTGATGATGCAGAAACTACATTGCAGGCCGCAGATACAGATCGTACTGTAGTGCTTAATGCAAAACTACACAAACCAGTAACTGAATTTAATGGAGAATTTGGTATGGGTAACTTGGCATTCTTAAATGGTATTTGCAGTTTGCCAAACTATAAAGAAGATGATGCTAGTGTTGAAGTTAACAGAAGAGAACGTAATGGTGTTGAAACACCTGAAAGTTTAAAGTTTAAAGACGGTTCTGGCAATAACGATACGTATAGATTGATGAGCAAAGAGATCATTGAACAAACACTTAAAACACTCAAGTTCAAAGAGCCTAACTGGGACGTTACATTTGAGCCAAGTAAAGCAAAAGTAAGTGAGCTTACACAAGTTGCTAGTATCTATGGTGGTATTGAACCAAACTTTAGTGTTAAAACTGAAGATGGTAATTTAATTATTACATTAGGTAGTAGTGAAGGTGGGTTTTTAGGTAAACGTACTTTTGCAAATAATGTAGATGGTGAAATTAACGAAGGCTGGAGTTGGCCACTTAATCAAGTATTAGCAATTCTTAAACTTGGAATGAGTGGAATGTGCAATATGAAAATTTCAGGTGCAGGTGCATTGATGATTTCAATTGATAGTGGACTTGGTGTTTACGATTATGTTTTGCCGGCGAACACTAAATGAAGCAAGTAAATTTAACAGAACGCAACAAAGACTATGCAGTATTTTTACCTAGTATAAGTGGATTCTATCAAACTTTTATTAGTAAGCAACAAGAAACTGGTAATTATATCGAACAAGATCGTATACCAGCATTGTTTGAAAATGGCATAGAAGGTTGTAATTTCTTAAACAAAGATCAAGCCTATTATGATTATAAATGGGCTTTATATAGTGCTGGACATGCTCAACTTGATGTTACTAAAAGTAACACAGAAGAACGCATGATTCAACAACGAGATCGCCCAAATACATTTATATTGGGTGATAGTGGTGGTTACCAGATCGCTACAGGTGTTATAAAGTTTGATTGGCCAAACTTTTTTGAAACGCCAAATCAACCTAACTACGTAGGTGAAGCCGATAAACTACGTCAACGTATACAAAACTGGTTAGAACATACTGCTGATTACAGTATGATTATTGATGTCCCAAGCTGGGCCGCTCGTCCTCCCCTCAACAAAAAGACAGGTCTAAGCAGTATTCAAGAATGCTTGAAAGCAACACAATTCAATAGTGACTGGATTATACGTAACAGACAAGGCAAGACCAAATATCTAAATGTGTTACAAGGCAGTGATGATCTTGAAGCAGATTTGTGGTATGACGAAGTTAAGCATCTGCCTTTTGAAGGTTGGGCAATGGGTGGTAATAATATGCAAGACATGAAATTGTTTTTGCGTAGAATGATCAACTTGCGAGACGATAAACTGTTAGAAAAAGGTGAGCGAGACCTTATACACGTTCTAGGAACCGGTTTGCTAGAATGGAGTGTAATGCTTACCGCAGTTAAACGTAAACTCCGCGAAACTGTCAATAGCGATCTGGAAATCTGCTTCGATTGTGCATCACCATTTTTGGCAACTGCATACGGACAAATTTATACACAACATGTACATCAAAATGATAGGTTCAGTTATATTATGGACAAAGCATTAGATGATAAACGATTAGCAGATAGTAAAATTCCACTACCTTGGACTAGTCCTATTGCTGAAAGATTAAACATGGGTGATGTATGTTGGTATAAACCTGGTATGTTAAACAAATTAGGTAAAGAAGGTAAAACTAGTTGGGATAGTTTTAGTTACTTTTTAATGATGGCACATAACGTATATCAACATATTGAATCAGTACAACGAGCAAATGCTTTAACTGATGCAGTAGTAGTAAGTTCTGATGTTGATTTATATGATTGGCAAAAGAAGTTAAAAAGTAAAAGTAAAATAGGTGAACTTAACAAGTGGGTTCCACGTAACTTGGTTTACTTTTATGAGCTTGTAGACAGAGTGTTTGAAAGCGAAAAGCCAATGGATGTAATTAATAACAATAGTGCATTGCTTGAAGAACTTAGTAAAAACAAAAGACACACTAGCACAAATACAATGATGGGTGCGTTTTTTGAAGCTGAAGCAACTGATAATGCTGACAGTACAATGGAGTTTGACGAACAAGAAGCTATGGAAAAACTTAGTGAGGTTGTATAATGAATGATGAACTAAACATGTCAATTCGTAAATTTCTAAAACAAGTTGGAGTTACTTCTCAACAACAAATAGAATCTGGTTGGAGAGATAAAGGAAGTCCAGAAGGTGTTAATTATAAAGTCAAAGCAGTTTTAACAATAGAAGACTTGGATATAGAACATACTATTGAAGGCGAAATTTATGATGGACTTAAATGAGTTGTCAATAGAAGAAGTTGAGAAAAAGTTTAGCGAACTTAAGAAAAAAGTAGCTAAAATGGAAAGAGAACGTGAACGTACACGTGATCCTAATCATAAAGCAGATCTAAAAAACTTAAAAAAACAAAAACTTTTACTTAAAGATAGACTTGACAAATTGTCAAAATAGTGTTAGGATAATATTATGATTACAGAAAGAGTATATAAAGATAGGGCATATGGTCCTAAAACAGATGGTAGCATATCTATGTTTACTGGTAAAGAAGTAGAACATACAGATGCACATGGTATGCAAACATTGTTTGTTGTAGGTTTACAACCTGTTGAAGAAATAGAAGCCGTTGCTAAAAAGCATAATTGTGAGCATATATATTTTGGTGCAAATATGAGTTACTCAAATCCAAGTAGAGGTTGGCATCCTATGATAATGCATTTCTTAGAAAAGGATTATTGGGTTACACTTGATGCAGACTTTACAATGTATTACAAAAGTTTTACAGATTTAGGATATCAGGAGTTTGATAAGTTCATAAGTATGATTAGTGTGAAATTACCACACATTGAAAAACTCAATAAGAAAGCCTATATGAAACTAGATGATATTGGATTTGATGAAACCAATTCCGGTGTATGGGTACAAAATATTAAAAAAATGCAAGATGTCAATGTGTATACTGATTGGTCTAAATACACAGAAGACGAACCTATATAGGAGAAATAAATGGTTAAGAAAATTAGATTAGTTGATGAAAATGCAAAATCTGCTCCAAAGAAAACAGCATCTTCGACTAGCAGGCCTCCAGCAACAGGAATACCTGGAAGTGAATTTGCAGAATTGATGGACTTGATGAAGTCTATGGATTGGAAACTCTGGGAAATGTTACAGATAATGCAACGTAGAGAGAAAATAGAAGATGCAGAAGCTAACGAGACAAAATCTAAATAATCCAGAACCAGAACGTTATTATGAATGGATGCAATGGAAACTTAGACAAGAGGATAAAATGAATAAAGAACTACAAAAAGCTACTAGTATGATATGGGTAACATTCCAAAAAGAAGGAATACACAAATATCCTGCCGCCTTAGAAGATCCTAACTTAGCAACAGGCGATGAATATGATGTTAGCTTTTTGGGATATCCACATAGACATATATTTCACTTTCGTGTAGAAATAGAAGTATTTCATGATGATAGAGATATAGAGTTTATACAATTTAAACGTTGGCTAGAAAAACTTTATTCAGCTGGCACATTGGAACTAGATTATAAAAGTTGTGAAATGATTTGTGATGATTTAGCACAACAAATTAATAATAAGTACCCAGGACGAAGCATTAAAATTACAGTAAGCGAGGACGGAGAAAATGGCGCAACCATTCAATACACGGTATAGAAAGCCAAAAAGAATTAGTCTACAGGACATTAAATTTGACCTGCTAAAAATTATTGAGCCATATGACGGTGTACTATATGGCGAAACAACTTATGCACTTGTTACAAATTTATTTGACAAGTACTTAGGTGATTTAAAAAATTGGCGTATGATTGCCGATTATACTATTGCAAGTACTGAACGAGATAACAGTATCACACTAGATGTGGCTGTTAAGTTAAGTGCTGATCGTAGCCCTAAAAAGCTAAAAATTCACGTAGGTCTTTACAAAAGTAACTGGGCAAATATTAAAGCGGAGGCGGCATGAGAAAACTGTTTTATATGGGCTTAGAGCCTTATGAAGGCAGATATACATTGCAGTTAGAAGAATGGTCACGTAGAACATTTAATAAACGTGGCGTACAATGGGTTAGTGTACCTGGTACAACTATAGACAACACAAAATCAATACAAGTTGGTCAGGTCCTAGATGCACACGGGAGAAGTTATTTTGCAATGTCGCAAATGATGAATCTTGTGCAAATGATGCGTAATGGCGAAGTAACAGGAGAAGATGTTATCTTTTTTGAAGATATGTTTCAGCCTGGTATGGAATCACTTCCTTACATTATGGATCAAATTCCAGCAGAACAACGTCCTAAAGTTTGGATACGTTGTTTAGCTCAAGCAGTAGATCCAGATGATTTTGTTCATGTATGGGGCATGAGTAAGTGGATGAGCTTGTATGAAGAAATGTGTAATGAGTTTGTTACAGGCGTATTAGCAAGTAATGAAGAAATGGTTGCACATATGAAAATTGCAAATTGGAAAGCACCAATCTATAACATAAGTGGACTTGCATTTGATAAAACAGAAGTACAACTAAGAGTAGGTGAAATTAAACCTTGGACAGAACGTGAAAGCAGAGTTGTATTTGCGGCCAGATTTGATCAAGAAAAGCAACCAGACTTTTTTATGGACTTAGCTGAAAAGCACGAGTTTATACCAGGTATGAAGTTTGCTATTTTACAAGGTGGACCACTTCGCAGTAATAACGAAAAATATATTGAAAGAGCAAGACGTCTTGAAGAACGAGGCGTAATAGAAATACACGAGAATCTACAAAAGAATGACTATTATAATATTCTAAATGAAAGTCGGGTTTTATTTAATTGTGCATTACAAGATTGGACAAGCAATACAGTAAGTGAAGCTGATGCTTTGGGTTGTAATGTATTATTTCCAGCATACAGGAGTTTTCCAGAGATCTTTGCAAACGATCATGAACGTATGTATATTCCATGGAGCATTGCAGATGCATTTAATAAACTTGTTCCATTAATGGAAAAACCACATAGAGATCTTGGTAAAATTTCTGACTGGACTAGTGCTACTATTGGCCGATACATTGACATTATGGAAGGTAACGGAGAACAGTGGCGTAGAGACACTAATCGCTATAGGGATTATGTAGCAGAGAGGAAATACTAATGAAGAAAATTATATCGTCGTTTTTAATAACAGTAGGAATCGCGGCTTGTGCACCAGCTCATGCAGAAGCAATTAGAGAAGCTACTATTATAAAGGTAGAACCAAACTACTATTGGGAAAAATCTAATGTACCAGTAGAAACTTGTCAAAATGTAGAAGTACCAATTTATGGACAAGTGCAAGGCGGAGGTGCATCAGGTGGTGATGTTCTAGGTGGAGCATTATTAGGTGGCATACTAGGTAAAGCACTTACCGGTGAAGATAATGCCGCGGCATTTGGTGCTATAGTTGGTGCAATGACATCAGCTGAAAGTAAAAAGCAACCACAACAAAAGATAGTAGGCTATCAAACACAAAAGCAATGTGGTGTTTTTTATCAAGAAGAATCAATCCGTAAAATCAAAAACTGGAGAATTACTTACAAATGGAATGGCATTGTTGGTCAAAGTTATACATATAATAACTATAACATTGGCTCTAGAATTCCTGTAGGTATATCCATAGTAGCAAAGTAATATATGACAAACATTTTAGTAACAGGTGCGTCTGGTTACATAGGCAGTATTATATGTGCTGAACTGAACCGACGTGATCATAAAGTAGTGGGTATTGATAGAAACGCACCTACTATTCCAACAGATAATTTTCACGAAGTATCTTACAATGATGATTATCAAATACAAAAAATACTGCTAAACGAAAAAATTGAAACTGTGATTCACATTGGTGCTACTAGTCTTGTTGGTCCAAGTGTAAAAAATCCAACTCAATACTATGAAAACAATGTAGTTGGCACTAAAATATTAATGGATGCTTGTGTAGCACAGGGTATAAAAAAGTTTATATTTGCATCAAGTGCCGCCACATATGGTGATACAGATAGTGATAGTTTAACAGAAGACACAAATGAATCTCCATGCAATCCATATGGTTGGAGTAAACGAATGACTGAAATCATGTTGCAGGATTATTATACTGCCTATGGTTTAGCAAGTATAAGTTTTCGATTCTTCAATGTAGCAGGTGCAGGATATGGATTAGGGCAAGTAAAAGATGCAACACATCTAATTGCAAGGATCATGGAGAATCCTAAACTTAAAGTTTTTGGCGACACGTATGATACGCCAGATGGAACAGCCGTAAGAGATTATGTGCATGTTAAAGATATAGCTAGAGCTCATGCTTTGGCTGTAGAATACTTAAATAACAGTTCAAACTGCATAAGGATTAACTTAGGTAGTGGGAAGGGTACTAGTGTACTTGATGTTATTAAAGCAGTCGATAACCAAACTGACTTAGATGTTAAGTACAACGTTGAAGGACCACGTTCTGGAGACCCGGCAAAACTGGTAGCAAATATCAGTAAAGCTAAAGCCATTCTTGGTTGGGAACCAGATTACGGATTGGATAAAATTATTCATTCGGCCTATAACTGGTATCACAACAAAGACGTATGAGAGACATCCTCGTCTATAACTCGGAGAAACCTAGATGAAAATTTCAGAAACTATTAAACAAAGACTTGTTGACGCCGGTCAGCGATTTCATTCCAACGACAATATCAGTGAGTTTATCGAAGAAGGTGAACTAGATCAACTACAAGAAGAAGTAAAAGATGCATTCCAAGAAGTCTTGAAAACTTTGGTAATTGACACAGCTCACGATCATAATACAGAAGATACTGCAAAACGTATTGCAAAAATGTATGTACGTGAAACATTTGGAGGTAGATATGCACCTCCACCTAAAGTAACAAGTTTCCCAAATATGGGATATAAATCTCTTTATACAAGTGGACCGATTAGCATTAGAAGTACTTGTGCTCACCATTTCCAAAACATCGTAGGTAGATGTTGGATTGGCATTGTGCCTAATGGTGAAGTTATTGGACTTTCAAAGTTCAATAGAATTGTACATCATATTGCTGAACGCCCACAGATACAAGAAGAGATGACAACTGAAATAGCTAACAAGCTACAGAAGTTTGCAAAAACACCACACATTGCTGTGGTAGTTAAAGCAGAACACCATTGTATGACGCATCGTGGTGTAAAAGAACATGAATCAGATATGACAACTGCAATCATGTTAGGTGCGTTTGAAAAAGATCCTGCACTCAAACAAGAATTTTACAATATTTGTATGAGTATGAAGGGTCACGGATAAGACTACAAAAGGGCCACTAGGCCCTTTTTTAATTAGGGTGAAACATTTTTTAGTTAAAGAACACCCCATAAACCTATTAAGGATATAAAAAACATGAAACTATTACTAAACACAATTTTTATTGCATTATTGGCAATAACAGGTTCAGCTTTTGCTGGACAAGATAAGGTTAAGGCAGGCTTTATATATGTAGGACCGACAGGTGATCACGGTTGGACTTACAGACACGATATTGGAAGACAGGATGTTGAAAAGCATTTTGGTGATCGAGTAGAAACAATGTTTGTTGAAAGCGTCAAATACGGTCCGGATGCAGAACGTGTAATGCGTCAAATGGCAATGCAGGGTGCAGATATTATTTTTGCAACATCGTTTGGCTACATGGACTCTATGTTAAAAGTTGCAAAAGATTTTCCAAATGTAAAATTTGAACACGCCACTGGATATAAAACTGCTCCTAATATGGCTAACTATGGTTTAAAACTATATCAGGCTAGACATGTGCAGGGCATAATTGCAGGTATGATGACCAAAAACAATCATATTTGTTATGTTGCCGCATTTCCAATTCCAGAAGTGATTAGAGAAATCAACACATATTATCTAGGTGCTAAGAAAATGAACCCAGATGTAAAAATCAGCATTGTATGGGTTAACACTTGGTACGATCCAGGTAAAGAATCAGATGCGGCAAGAGCCATGCTCAGCCAAGGTTGTGATGTAATTGCACAACATACAGATTCACCTGCTCCACTACAGACTGCTGAAGGCATGGGTTATGTTGGTTTTGGACAAGCATCAAATCAGTATAACTTTGCTCCTAAGGCACAGTTGACAGCGACTATCGACAATTGGTCACCTTACTATATTGCTAAAGTAGGTGCAGTATTGGATGGTACTTGGGAAACAGGCACATACTTTGGTGACATCAGTGAATGTGATGCAACAGGTTGTGCAGTAGGCATGGCTCCGTTTACTAACATGCCAGATAATGTAAAAGCAAAAGCAGAAGAAATCAAAGCGGCGATTACTGCTGGCGAATACTTTGCATTCACAGGTCCTATTTACGATAATACTGGAAAACTACAATTAGCCGATGGCGAAATTGCAGATCGAGCCCATCTAGATAGTATGGCATACTATGTAGAAGGTATTGTGGGCAAAGTACCACAATAAGGTATCCTAAAAAGGGTCACTAAGGCCCTTTTTCATTTCATATAATAGAAAATCATACAAGGAGATAATTTATGAAAAACACTATGAAATCTTTTTTAGTTGGCTTAGTAGCAATGGTATTTGCAACTACAGCCTCAGCAAAAGAAGTAACACTTCTAATGGACTGGTTCCCCCAAGGTAACCAATCAGTTTTCTGGCAAGCAATGTTAGATAACGACGAACATGATCTAAAAATTATTGTTAAGCCAGGTGGTCCAGGTATTAACACAGCCGCAATGACGGCCGCAGGTTCAGTTGAGTTTGGTCTTCAAGGATCAGATTCTGTTATGTCTGCAAACGGCAAAGGTGCTGGTCTTGTGGCAGTATTTGCAAACTTAGATCACGTTCCTTATACACTAGTATTTCATCCGGATCAAGGCATTAAAACTGTTAAAGACCTAGACGGCAGACGTTTTGCAGTTAAGATGGGTGTAACATACTGGAAGTGGGTAAAGAAAGAGTACGGAGTAAGTGCTGACGAATTTCCACTTAAAGGCGACTTAGGATTGTTTGCTAGAGAAAAAGAAATGTTCCAACAGGGCTATTCACTTTTCTTACCTGCTAGACTTGCCGCCAAAGGTGTAGATACAGATCAAATCACACTAGAATCATTAGGGTATAGACCTTATAGTGTGTTGTTTACTACACAAAAAATGATTGATGAAAACCCTGAATTAGTACAACAGGTTGTTGATAGACTAAGAGCGGCTTTTGCCAAATCATTAAACAATCCAGATCCAACTGCGGATCTTATTCTTTCAAAGTCTAAAAAAGTTACAAGAGACATTCATATGGGTGCTATTGAACTTATGAAAGCAGACTTTCTACCATCAGACTATAGCAAACTTGGTTGTATGACCAGTGCTAGATGGGAAGAGCTTTCTGGACAGTTGAAATCAGTTGATATGGTGCCTGCAGATTTTGATGCATCATCATCATACAATCTATCCTTCCTTGGCAACTGCGAGTAAGGAGTAGAGCTAATGATAAGAGTTTCCAAAGTTACAAAACACTTTGACGAAGTTCAAGCATTAGCTGAAGTAAATTTAGATATTGCCACAGGCGAGTTCATTTCAATAGTTGGACCTTCAGGCTGTGGCAAATCTACTTTGCTTAGAATAATTGCTGATCTTGTATCAACAAAAGGAAATATTACTAAACCCGATAAAGGCGCTTTTGTGTTTCAAGATAGTGCATTATTACCATGGCGTACAGTACAAGGTAATGTAGAACTGTTAATGGAACTAGAAGGAACAAATCAAAAAAGATCCAAAGCCGCCGTTGCACTAAAGCAAGTAGGATTGAATGGTTTTGAACGTAGTTATCCTCATCAATTAAGTGGCGGTATGAAAATGAGATTAAGCCTAGCAAGAAGTCTTGTTTTAGATCCAGAATATATTTTGCTAGATGAGCCACTAAGTGCAGTAGACGAATTAACAAGAGAAGTACTGCAAGAAGAATTATACGGAATGTGGACCAGAGATAAATTTACTGCTATACTTGTAACACACAATATTGCAGAAGCAGTTTATTTAAGCAACAGAGTTGTTGTAATGAGCCCACGTCCAGGTAAGATTACAGACATTGTAGAAATTTCTAAAAAGTTAGGATTTAAAAAACGTACACCAGAATTAAGAACAACACTACAGTTCAGCGAAGTGGTAAATGAAATAGCAGGAAAGTTAAGAACATGGAAGTAAAAAAGATTATACCACCTATACTGATACTTGCATTGTTTTTAGGCGGTTGGCATATTGGTGCATTATTATATAACATGGCATTTCTATTGCCAACACCTTATGCTGTCGCACAAATATTTGTAAGTGATTTTAACATTATTATGATAGGACTTAAACAAACATTTACAGCCGCCTTTACAGGTTATATTATTGCTACAGTACTAGGTATCACAGTAGCAACTATAATGAGTCTCAGTAAAATACTTGAACGTAGTTTGTATCCTTATGCAATACTATTACAAACAGTACCTGTTGTGGCTGTAGCACCACTAATTGTGCTATGGTTTGGTTTTGAGATAAAAAGTATTATCATTATTAGTATTATAATTGCATTGTTTCCTATTATAAACAACACATTACTAGGACTTAAATCAACACCTAAAACACTTGTAGAACTATTTGATTATCATAAAACAAACAAATTTACTAGTTTTTTTAAATTACGTTTTCCTAGTGCAATACCAAACATTATAGCAGGTATGAAAATAAGTGCAGGACTTAGTGTTATTGGTGCTATAGTTGGAGAATTTATAATTGGTAGTGGTAGCGAAGAAGGTGGATTAGGAGTGCAGATTATATATGCACAAGCAAATTTAGAAACAGCATTAGTCATGGCATTGATATTAACAGCCACAGGTTTAGGTTTTGCATTTTTTATGACAATACAAACTATTGGTTGGTATCTAATGCGTAAATGGCATGAAAGTGAGCAATAATGACAACAATAAAAAGAAGAAAACTAGGACTTACACATTGGGATCAAAAAACAGCAGGTGGCTACACATTGTTTGCACCACAAACAGGAGGTGGTCGTATACCACTTATAGATGATGGTGGTGAACTAGTACACGAATGGAATATGCCTGTAAGACCAGGTAGAGATGCAGTAATACTGCCCAATGATAATCTAGGTTATAACGGCAGTCATAGTAAAAGTGTTGACCTTTACCCGCCTTGGGATATTTGGCATGGTGGACACTTTATGGAAGCAGATCGTAAAAGCAACATTGTTTGGGAATATGAAGATCCTTATGCACACCACGATGCACAATGGTTAAATGACGGATTGCTTTATGTAGCGGCGGCTGATTACAAAGATGGTCGTTACAGTGATATTGTAAGAATAGTTGATAGACAAGGTAATGTAACATGGGAATGGTGTGCATGGAAAAAACTAAGTGAAAAGAATTGGCCTGTACACGAAGGTATGCCTGATGTACATTGGCCTATGATTAATGGTGTTCATTTGCATGACAATATTGTATACATGAGTTTGAGAAATACTTCAGGTATTATTGGTGTACACATGGATAGCAAAGATGTAGTTTGGCAAGTAAAATGGCCTGATGTAGCACAACAACATTGTCCTGTTGTTACTGATAAAGGAACATTAATTGCATTTTGTAATGGAAATATTAGACCACCAAGTGTACATCACAGTAGGATTGTAGAGTTTGACCTAGCAAGTAAAGAAATGGTTTGGAGTTATGTAGATGATATGCCTCCTAGTTTCTTTAGTCCTTATATGGGTAGTGTACAAAGACTATGGAATGGCAATACATTTATTTGTGAAAGTGCATTTGGTAGATTGTTTGAAGTTACACCAGAAGGCGAAACAGTATGGGAATATGTAATTCCAGACTTTGCAGAATATCCAAGCCCACTCAATGAGTTTATTACAGGTGAACAAAATAGTTGTTTTAAAGCACACAGGTATCAAACATGGCAAACTTAGTAGTCGTAGGTACACAATGGGGCGATGAAGGCAAAGGAAAATTTGTTGATATATTGTCTGAACAAGCACATACTATTGTAAGATTCCAAGGCGGACATAACGCAGGACATACAATTAAAGTTAGCAACACAACTTATAAACTTTCATTGTTACCTTCGGGTATAATTAGATCTGACAAAACAGCAGTAATTGGTAATGGTGTTGTTTTAGATCCATGGGAACTTTTAAAAGAAGTAAGACTTATTGAATCAATGGGTGTTAAAATTAGCCCAGAGAGATTAATAATAGCTGACAACATTCCTTTAATTTTACCATATCATAGAGAACTAGATTTAGATAGAGAAAAAGAAGCTGGTAATAATAAAATAGGTACAACTGGTAGAGGCATTGGTCCTGCATACGAAGATAAAGTAGGTAGACGTGCTATTAGAACAGGTGACTTAAGAAATGAAGAACATCTTAGAGCTAGACTAAAAATTGCATTAAAGCATCATAACAAATTAAGAGCATATCCAGTACAAGAAGATTGGTTGTTTGAACACATTATGGATATTGCAAAAGATGTTATTCAATACATTGGACCTGTTTGGCAATACTTACATGATGCAATGACAGGCAATCAAGATATATTGTTCGAAGGTGCTCAAGGTTCAATGTTAGATGTTGATTGGGGAACATATCCTTATGTTACAAGTTCTAATACATTAGCAGGTATGGCTAGTATAGGAACTGGAGTACCACATAATAAAATACCAAACGTGCTAGGAATTACAAAAGCATACACAACTCGTGTTGGTGAAGGACCAATGGAAACTGAATTGTTTGATGAAGTTGGAGAACACCTTGCAACTGTGGGTAAAGAAAAAGGCACAGTAACTGGTAGAGGTAGACGTTGTGGTTGGTTTGATGCACCTTTAGTTAAAAAGACTTGTATGTTAAATGGTGTAACAGGAATAGCATTAACAAAAATAGATGTACTAGATGAGCTAGGAACAATTAAAATTTATAACGGAGAAGGTTATGAAGAACATGAAGGTTGGCTATCAAGCACATTTGGTATAACACAATATGACGATTTGCCTGAGTTAGCTAAAAAGTATATTAGCAGAATCGAAGAATTAGTAGGAGTTGAAATAGTATTAATTTCTACTGGTCCTGATAGAGAAGAAACAATAACATTAAAGGATCCTTTTAAATGATACCGGTAATAGATTTAAAATCAGATACAGCTCTTAAAGAAATAGAAGAAGCATATACAACTATAGGTTTTGCAGTTTTTACAAATCATTTCAATGAACAAGAACAAAACACATACAACTTATGGTTTGATACAATGAAACAGTTTTTTGAACTTGATCAAGAAACTAAACTAAAGTATCCATATGAAGGTGATACTAATTTAGGTTATAGTGTAATGGGTGCAGAAAATGTTGATCCTACTGCTCCTAAAGATCTTAAGGAAAGTTTTAATTATAACAACGATAGAATGGGCGATCATTTATGGCCAGATATTGAAGGTTTTAAAACAACTGCTCGTGCAACTGTAACAATAGCAGATAGACTTACACTAAAAATTATGTCCTTGTTTGATAGAATACTTTACAGACCAGATATGCCTTTAACAAATTGTCATAGGGAAAACTATAGCACAACAAGAGTAATTCATTATCCAGCATACACAGGTCCATTAGAGGACAAGCAAATGAGAATAGGAGAACACAGTGACTACGGCACTATTACTTTACTTTGGCAGATCAATGACGTTCCAGGACTCGAAGTACAAGACCTCGAAGGACAATGGCATCCTGTTCCTTATGCGAACAACGGTGTAGTCTGCAATATAGGGGATCTATTACAACGTTGGACCAATGATTACTTTAAAAGCACTAAACACAGAGTAGTAAATACACATATAGATCAAGAACGTTGGTCAATGCCACACTTTGTTGATCCAAAGCCCGGAACAATGGTACAGAATTTAACAAAAGAACCAGCAAAGTATGAACCAATAGAAAGTTTAGAATATTTAAAATGGCGATTGGCACAAAGTTATTGACATTAGTAACAATATTGTATATAATGTAATGAATAAAATATGAGGAATCAATTAAAAAATGGCAGTTAAAAAGAAACACTATAGCTGGACTGATGTAGAGGAGATGGTACAAGATCTTGTATACCAACTCTATAAATCGCCGTGGAAACCGGACTATATAGTAGGTTTAACCCGCGGAGGACTAACTCCAGCAGTTATTTTAAGTAATAGACTATCAATTCCAATGTATGCATTAGATATACGTTTACGTGATGTTTCGGAAGGTTATACTGCCGAAAGTAATGAATGTATGGCACGAGATGCATTAGGTTATGACGATAGAGCAGATGGCATCAAATGGAATACAGATAAAGCAAAGAACATACTTATAGTAGATGATATAAATGATTCTGGTGCAACGTTTGAGTGGATTAAACAGGATTGGGAAAATAACTGTGAACCACGCAATGAACGTTGGAAACATGTATGGCATCAGAATGTTAGGTTTGCAGTACTGACTAACAATTTAGGAAGTTCGCAAGACGTTGATTTTTATGTTGACGAGGTTAACAAAGAGGAAAAACCAGTATGGCTGGTATATCCGTGGGAGTAAAATAAAATGGCAAAATATTATACTGTACAAATTAGTGGTTATGGCGGTGAAAGTGTATACGGCAAAATTACTAAAGAACAATATGAGTTTTGGAGCAATGAAGAAGCAGTAGAAAAAGTATTTGAAGATGGATTTGACGGTGCACTAAACGAATACTTTTGGGATATGGAAGAGTTTAATGATAGAATTCCAGAAGAAGCACAGTTTGATACTGAATGGCATGACATTGACAATATCGAACATAGTAATGGCTGTACATTAGATTCTGGTATGTTAGAAATATGTGAAGTTGATTCAGGTGAGTATGATGCTAAACATGTAGCTGACGTATGGGAAGGTGATGTTAAACAACTAATTACAGAACAAGACATAGAAGTAGATGAGAGAATTTTAGACTTAGACGATCATGCTACCAAAGATGGACACAATTACGTATTTTATGGTATGAGTGTTGAGAAAGGTAGCTTTTATTTTGCAACAATAGAACTTGAAGACAATGAAGAATTTGATATTAGTAAACTTAACTTTGATATATGTGAAATGCCGAACGGGGATACTATCATTAATGATGTTTCCTATAAAGGTGAGTTCCTGGATAATAACGGGGGCGATACAACAGGTAAGTCCTTGGATTTCGAAGTATGGGATTACTAGGGCGTACTTTAGTCGTTTAGGAATAGCGACAAGCATATTTTTTAACACGTTGTTTGGAGGACAGAATAATCAAACAGTTAGTGCAAGAAATTATGAAAGAAGAAAACAAGGTTTATCAGACGTTTGCTGGTTTATTGATGGTTTCTTTGGGGAAGGTCATTGTAAAAGGGCTTGGGCCAAATGGACAGTTATTAACAATGCAATTAGTCATTATGATGAAATTAACGAACAGCTTGAGTTGGGTGATAAAACACCTCCGCAAGTTTATTATGATGGACAAAGGTTTTATCAGAGACTTTATAGGAAGATGATTAAATACACTAAAGGATCTGATAATGAGTAAAGAACAAGAAAAACCAAAACCAGATGATGAAGATGACACAGAGCAAGTAGCTGAAAAAGGCTATGATTAAGGAGGAAGAAATGGCATTTGAATGGCATAGAATGCACAAGCATGAAGAACAAATTGAAAACGACATCTTTGAACGAGTATGTGAACAAGTATGTGAGCATTATGAAATTGAAGATGTTATTGAATTAACGAAAGAACAAATTGCAGAAATTGAACACTTTATGGAAGAATATATTAGCGAATATAGTCCAATACGCAGTGGTTTCGCAGATCTGTTCAATCATCTTGAGAATAATGAGTGAAAACCCTATGGGGTATGGTCCTGTTATGGACACTCGTTATAGAAGATCAAAATGGAAATGACTTAGAAGCCAGTAGAAAAATGGTTTACTTTGATTATTATAAATGTGCAGAGGCGGCACACAATGTAAGTCATGCACTAATGAACGTACCTAAGTTTAATGGAGTTGCATATTGTATTCCAACTCCAACAGAAAAAGTTACAATAGAGAAGTAAATGAATATTGCAGTATTTGGTTGTGGTTATGTTGGCGGAACAGTAGCTGACTGGTTAGAATCACAAAAACACACAGTTTACAGAATTGATCCTAAACTTTATCCTAACACAGATGTTGCTCAGGCATTAATGGAGTGTTCGCATATTATTATTGCAGTACCTACACCAATGCAGGAAGATGGCACCTGTGATGATAGTGTAGTACTTGAAATTTTACGCAATGATCATATGGACTATAGACATAAGATACTATTAAAAAGTACAGTTACACCAGATCTTATTAATAACTATCCTGCCCAAGTTTGTGTTAGTCCAGAATTTTTAAGAGCAAGATATGCTAAACAAGACTTTGAAAATAGCGAAGTGTTTGTTATTGGGCATCATGATAATGTTAGTAAAGATGCAGACGAATGGATTGAATTATTTTCTCCATTAGGTTGTCATGTAACAAAATGCAGTAGAGAAACTGCTTCACTGATCAAATATACACACAATGCATGGTTAGCCACAAAGGTTGCGTTTTTCCATGAACTGTTTAAAAGAACTCGTAACATGGAGAATTTTAATTACAATGACTTGAGCATGACACTTTCTAGAATGAAAAATATTGGTGCTAGTCATATGATTGTACCTAACGACGAAGGCGGATTAGGATACACAGGGCATTGTTTTCCTAAAGACATTGAAGCATTGACAAACTTCGTTAAACATAGTATACTAGAAGAAGTAAAGAAAACAAATAACACATTAAATAAGGATAGAGTATAATGGAACCAGTAGATCCAAGTAAGAAGCATTTTTATATTAGTTTAGTAAAGAGTGGTGTACGTATATTTGCAGGTGGCTCATTAATGTTTGGTAACTTTATGTTAGCTGGAGGGTTACTTGTAATTGCAGAAGTATTAGGGATAGCAGAAGAACTATGAAGCTAAGATATAGCGAAGCATTTTATAGTGTACAAGGTGAGGGCAAATTTGTAGGAGTACCTAGTGTATTTCTACGTACATTTGGTTGTAACTTTCGTTGTATGAACTTCGGTTTAAGTAGAGATGAACCTATGCGAGATGAAAAGCAAAAAGCTGGCATTAAGCATAATCAAGAAGTACAAGGATTACTTGATAAAAGAATACATAAAATAACAAATCGTTTTAACGATTTACCTATTATACATACAGGTTGTGATACGTATGCAAGTATCTATCCTGAATTTAAGCATTTTAATAGACTTGCAACTGTAGAAGATGTTGTAGAGCATTTAATTAGCTTATTACCAGAAGGCAAGTGGACTTGTGATAATGGTCAAGATATTCATTTGATCATGACTGGTGGCGAGCCGTTGTTGGCGTGGCAACGACTGTACGTAGATTTATTTGAGCATCCACGTATGCAGGATTTAAAAAATGTTACATTTGAAACAAACACTACACAACATTTACACAAGGAGTTCTTCGATTATCTTAACGATCAAGACAGATTTGAAGTCACGTGGAGTTGTAGTCCAAAGCTATCCGTTAGTGGAGAACCTTGGTCTACTGCTATTAAGCCTGAAATTGCTAGTGAGTACAGTACTGTACAGGGTAGCGATCTTTATCTTAAATTTGTTGTTGCTGATCGTACAGATATTGACGAAGCTGGTAGGGCTGTCGATGAATATCGTAGTGCAGGGGTTGAATGCCCTGTATACCTTATGCCATTGGGTGGCAGGTCAGAAGAGTATAATCTCAATGTACAAGAAGTGGCCAATATTTGTATGGAAAAAGGCTGGAGATTCACACCCAGACTACACATCAGCCTCTTTGGAAACGCATGGGGTACGTAATGAAGTTGATAACATATTACGTGAGGCAAAAGATCCAATTAAAGAAAGACTAGATAAAGCAATGAAAGCACCAATAGATCATGAAGCGATCCGAAAAGCCGGTTGGTAATAATTTAGTGCATCACGCAAGTTGTGAAATAATATGGCACTTTAGTTGTGGTAGTTGCAGTAACTGGTGGAGTTACGCCACAAGTGATAGTTGGGAACCTAAAACAATGAAATGTCCACATTGTGGACAAGATGGAGAAATCGCAGATGAAGAAAATCGTAGATGAAGTAACAAAATACTTTACTAAACGTAAAAGTACTAAAGATAAGAAGGTAGCTGACGAAATAAAAGCACCTTATATCAAAGTAATAAACATTGGATTTCAAGATAATGATCCAACAAAAGGATTTTTTGAGTTGGATTGGAATGATCTATTTGTTCAGCAATTACGTGAGTCAGGTTACAGTGGTAAAAATCCAGAGGATGTTGTAAACTTATGGTTTAACGATCTCTGTAGAAGTGTTGCACAAGAACAGGAAAATGGATAATTAAAAATTGGCGACTTAATCGTGCTGGGAAAATGGGTTTATTCTTCGCAGGCGGAAGCGGAGGTAATTTTATTGCATCTCTTTTAGCTGATATGTATTCAATACCTTTACCAGTGGAAACTACAGATGCCAATGAATTTATATGTCATGGTAATAACTTTATAACTGCACACCATATGTTTCAAGTATGGGCATTAGATGAACCTAACCCTGGAGATGGACACTTTGAACAATTTACTGCTTATCCTAGTAGATGGAAAGAATGGTTAGAGTTAGCAAAACAAAATCAAACTCATTTTATTATAATAAACAGTAAAGATCCTTGCTACACATGTAATCTAGGAGGTATAAAAGCATCTATTAAAGAAGGCTGGAAATTTAAAATGGTAACAAGAGATATGTTAGAGTCTGGTGATAGAGATGCTAAATTTAATGCATCTTGGCCCAAAGCATGGAAACGTTATAAATGGGCAGAACAACAATATATTAAAAATAATATACCTGTAACATATTTTGAGTTTGATGAATTATTTTTAACAGATGTAAAAAACAGTATCAAGAGGTTATGTGATGCATTTGGTCCTGTAAATAATATAGACAAATATGTTAAAATAGTACAAGATTATGCAAATAAAAATCAACAACTATTGACAAAATACAATAATAATGTTATTGTAAACTTTAATAAAGAACCTATTAGGTATTCAAAAAGGTATCCAAGAATATGGGCAGTATGACAATAAAACGTATAATAAAAACTTGTACTTGGCAAGCATTAGGAACTTTGTGGTTTATGACTTATGCCGTAATTACTGGCGGAGACCTATGGTATACATTTGGACTTGCTATAACAAGTATACCAGCTGGTAGTATAATGTTTTATTGTCACGAATGGATATGGGATAAAACGAAATGACATATATTTTAGTAGACACAGCCAATATGTTTTTCCGTGCAAGACATGTTGTACAAGGTAATGATATTGATACCAAAATTGGTATGGCAATGCACATTATGTTTAATAG
>CEUA01234522.1_pt1 | contig 30639 bp, 34 predicted proteins | sample 361541 | NCBI WGS metagenome assembly CEUA01 (sample SAMEA2623079, study PRJEB7988) | marine metagenome | isolation source: saline water (ENVO:00002010), including
TGTTGGCCTTGCATACCTTGTTGACCTTGTTGACCTTGTTGGCCTTGTTGGCCTTGACTCTGGCTTGGCATCTGTTGTGTTGCACAACCAAATATTGCAAATAAACAGGTAAATAAAAACAAATTGATACTTTTATACATATTCATATTTTAGCATTTTCCCAGTAACTACAACGTATAATATACCTTACCGTTGACTAAAAAAATCTAAATAATAAATTTTTGTAATATTTTATGGTACGAAATTAAAAAATCTCATATAAAATGAAATTAAATTATAACTTTCTTATCTTTGCCTAACGCTACTATCTACTCCGGTATAGCGGATGCTTTTGCCATTTTCATCAAGAAATTCTAATGACTGATAAAAAAAGCTTGGAGGATATCCCTCAGGAGATCTTCCTTCAAGGATATATAAATAATTATTATTAACATTATCTTGATTTGAATGGAAATAAATTCCAATGGTAGAGATTGAGTTATCTTCATTGATTGTGTGCAATTGATGGCCATTTATAAAATTAATATGTCCCCAAGCATCATGGGTTATATCTACTCCTCTTGATCTAATATTGCTAGCAGCATAGGCAATAGAACCTTTTCGATCATAAATTGCTAATCCAGGATAATCATCTGTGCCTAGAACATCTGAAAGTTCGCTATATGCCACATTTTCATCTAAATTATAATTAATAACAGTTAATGAATAAAAGTGACTATTATGCTCTACTGTATAGACTCTACCTGGATAAAAACCTCCCCATTCTGAAGCATATATTATTTCTTCTATCTCTGGTTCATTAGGAAAGTTAACTGAAAAAAACCATTCTTCATCAGAGTAATTAAACCAACCCTGTGATAAAGATTTTCCTAAAGAAGAAAGAACAATAAGAAAAACTGTGAAAAAAATATTTCTCTTAATCATAATTAAAAAATGCTATCAAATGATTCCTTTAAATCTAAAATTAAATCATCTATATTTTCTAAGCCTATTGAAAGTCTTATTGTGCTTTCAATCATACCAGATATTTTAATTTCTTTTTTAATTAAATCTTTAGTAAAAAAAAGATGGGCTGGAACAGCCAACGACTCAGGTGATCCTAAGCTTGAAGCAGTTATAAATAGCCTCAAGGAATCAATAAATCTCCATGTCTTGTCTTTATTGCAATCTAAATGAAAAGTAACAACACCTCCATACCCTATCATTTGCTTCTTCGCTAAATCATATCCATCATCATTCTCTAATCCTGGATAAAATACCTTTTTTACTTCAGACCTATTATTTAAAAAATTTGCTATCTTTATTGCATTTGACTCATGCCTATCTATTCTCAGATGATAAGTTTTTAGCCCTCTCATAATTAAGTAAGCAGCACTGGTATCAAGAGTTGAGCCCATACTAACTGCTAAACTTTTTAGCTTTTTTATATTTTTTTTTGAAGAGATAACAGCTCCGCCCATAACATCTCCATGACCGCTAGCATACTTTGTTAAGCTATGAACAAAATAATCTATTCCAAATTTTCCATGATTATGGAGTCCTGCCCAAGTATTATCCATAACAGTAATTACTGAGTTGTTCTTTGCTGTTAAGCAAAGTTCTTCGATATCAGGAATGCATAACATAGGATTAGTAGGGGATTCAAAAATTAATAACTTTACTTCACCTTTTGCAAGAGTTTTTTTAATTGATTGGATATCTTTTATACTATGAGCTATAGAATTAATTCCAAGGTTTTTAAGGAATTTTTTTAACATAACTCTAGTTGGTTGATAGCTTTCTATAAAATATAAAACAGAATCTCCTGACTTCAGGTTACCGAGAAGAGATAACCAGATTGCAGCCATTCCAGATGATACACATATTGAATCATCTCTACCTTGTAATTCTGCCAACATAAATTCTAGCTGTCTTATCGTTGGATTAGATACTCGACTGTATTCGAATCCTTCAGCTAAAGATCTCTCCTCTAGGGACTTCTGTACTGAAGGAAAAGAAAATTTAACTGATTGATAAATAGGGCTAATTAGGGATTCATTACCATCTTGTAACTCTATTTTCTTCTCATGTATTAGCCTTGTATCGCTTTTCATCAATTTAACCATAATTGCATTTAGATAAGATTATCATTATATAATAATATAAAGACTGATAATAAAGTATTACAATTCTTTTATAATCATATTATCAATAAAAGGGGGCCATTAATGATTAAAAAAATTAGCTTATTAATAATTGTTATAGGGATATTAATAGAAATTATATCTCCAATTAATGATATTGGAGTAATTATTGCCTCTATAGGTATCATGGTTTATGTATATAAATTCTATAAAAAATAACTCTTTCTATGCTAATAGATATAAAATTTTTTAAAAGAAATATTATTTTTTTATTATTTTTTCTTTGTATTAGTTGTTCTGAAGATAATTCTCAATCTAAGAAAGATAATAAAATAAAATTTAACTATGTTGGTGGTGAAAACTGTTCATCATGTCACATTGAAGAATTTTCATCATGGAAGGATTCTCATCATAAATTAGCAATGCTAGAAGCTAGCCAAGAAAATATTATAGCTAATTTTAACAACAGTAAGTTTAAATATAATGATATAGAATCAATATTTTATAAAGAAAATGATAAATTTTGGGTAACGACTGAAAATGATAAAGGGGATTTTGAAAATTTTGAAATAGTGTATACCTTTGGGGTATATCCTCTACAGCAATATTTAATTGATATAGGGAAAGGCCGATTCAATGCTCTAAGTATTGCTTGGGATTCAAGATCTAAAAATGATGGAGGGCAAAGATGGTTTCACCTTTACCCTGAAGAAGATATTGATTTTGATGATCCATTGCATTGGACTGGAACATTCCAAAATTGGAATAGTATATGTGCAGAATGTCATTCAACAAATTTAATAAAAAACTATTCCTTATCTGACGACTCATATAACACAACTTTTACTAGTATCAATGTTAATTGTGAATCATGTCATGGTCCGGGATCAGGACATATAGAAAATCCATATGAAAATAAGCTAATTCTGTCAAAAAATGATAGCTCCTGGGAATTTGAAATGGGTGAAAAAATAGCTAGTAAAAATATCTCTAAATTTTCTCACGACGAACTTAACACCTGTGGGCAATGCCATTCTAGGAGAAGTCAAATTACCGATGATTTTAACCCTGGTGATAATCTACTGGATGGATATCAGCTCTCTTTATTGGATGAAGGGCTTTATCACCCAGATGGTCAAATTCAAGATGAGGTGTATGTTTATGGATCTTTTTTACAGAGCAAAATGTATCAAGCTGGTGTTACATGTTCAGACTGTCATGATCCGCATTCAGTTGAGCTAAAATTTGAAGGAAATGCTTTATGTGGACAATGTCATTTAGCTAGTAGTTACGATAATCCTAAACATCATTTTCATCAACAAAGTGAAGAAGGTGCATTATGTGTTAATTGCCACATGCCTTCAAAGACATATATGGTTGTTGATCCTAGAAGAGATCATGGATTTAAAATACCAAGGCCAGATCTTTCTTTAGATCTAGATGTGCCTAATGCTTGTAGCTCTTGCCATGAAGAATATACAACTCAATTCCTTGCTGATAAGGTATCTGAATGGTACCCACAAGGGATTCAAAATGATAAACATTTTTCTTATGCTATTCATGCTGGAAGAAATTGGGGAGAAAATAGACATAATGAACTAAAGATAATAATCCAAGATAATAATATCCCAGCGATCATAAAAGCAACTGCGATTAATTTATTAAGTAGACAAATAGATGATCAAGCAATTGATATTATTGAAATATCATTAAATATTGATGAACCCATAATTCAGCAATCAGCATTAGATGCACTAGATAACGTACAATTAGATTACAGAATAAATCTAGCACAAAAATTTCTTACTCACCCACTTAGGTCACTAAGGATTTCTGCTGCAAGAGTATTGCTCCCTATAGCAAATAATTTAAATGAAAAAAGAGTTATTGATTTTAATAATGCCTTTAAAGAATATCAAGATGCACAAATATTTAACAGCGATAGAGCTGAGGGATTGATAAACCTATCCAATATAGCCCTGTATCAAAATAATTTTAATGAAGCAGAAAATATCTTAAATATAGCTATTAATAATGAAAATTACTTTGCTCCAGCTTATATTAACCTATCAGATATTTATCAACAAACGGGTAGAAATATAGAAAGCATTCCTTTACTAAATAAAGCTATTGAGAATAATGCCTTGGATTCTAATTTATATTATGCTCTTGCACTAGCCTATGCTAGAAATAATCAATACGAAGAATCAATTGATAACCTAACAAAAGCTGTAAGTATCTCTCCTAATGATCCTAATCTGCATTTTGCTATGAATATTGCACTCAATGATTATGGTGATAAGGAAATGGCTATTCATAATCTAGAAATAGCGCATCAAAAATTTCCTGGGTATAAGCCAATAATTTTAGCCCTGGCAACAATCAATAGAGACTTAGGACAAAATGAAAAAGCTATAAATTATGCAATGAAATTATTAAAAATATCTCCTAGTGATAGGAGTTATCAAAACCTACTTGATAGCTTACAGCAATAACACAAAGAATGTTTCACCTATTTCTTCATCTATTAATACCTCTTATGATTGCATTGGTATTTTATAAAAAAAATTCGTTAAAATCATTTCTTATAATGATGATAGGCATGATAGTTGACATAGATCACTTTCTTGCTAGCCCTATCTATGATCCCTTAAGGTGCAGCATTGGCTTTCATCCCTTACATACAATCTATCCTATTATTGGTTACATAGTATTGACTATATTTAATAGCACTCGCTTATTCGGAATAGGATTAATGATTCATATGGCGCTTGACTCTATCGACTGTAAATTAAGTAATGGAATATGGTTCTACAGAAAAATATTAGGCTTCAGCTAAAAAAATTAAACTAGAACTAAAAAACAAACAATTGTTATTACTATAGCTCCAATAAAATTCAATATTATGCCTTCATAGGTCATTGTTTTAATTGGTATCCGACCAGAAGAAAAAATAACTGCATTTGGTCCAGTAGCAACTGGTAGCATGAATGCACAACTTGCGCTTAAAGCTGCTGGAATCATCATAAAGCTTGGATCAATACCTGCTCCAACACCTGCGGCAGCTAAAACTGGCATGAGAAGAGCTGTTGTAGCAGTATTACTAGTTATTTCTGTTAAAAATGTAACGCTCAAACATATTAAAGCAATTAATATTACAATATTTATTCCGCTTAATTGTGCTAAAAATTCTCCAATTAATTGGCTTATTCCAGAACTTACGAAAGCGCTAGCAATGCAGATACCACCAGAAAATAGAAGCAAGATGCCCCAAGGAATTTTAACAGCAGACTTCCAGTTTAATAAAAAATCCCCGTCGCCATTAGGTATCATAAACATAACTGCTGCTGCAAGGAGAGCAACGCTTGCATCATTCGCATGAGGTAAATTAAACCATTCGCTCCAACCACCAAATGGGTCAACTCTTGTCATCCAAGCCAGCGCTGTCACAAAAAAGACTGCTAATGTTCTTTTTTCTTCATCTCTCCAGCTACCAACTGAAGGAATTATAAGCTTTTCCCTAACTGATAAATTTCTTGTTAGCCATATTCCAATTATAGGTATAAAAATTACTACTACTGGTATACCCCATTTCATCCAACTAATAAAACTTAACTGGATACCAGTTGTCTCTTGATAGACTTGCATAAAAATTAAATTTGGTGGCGTGCCTATAGGAGTACCCAGTCCTCCAACATTACACGCATAAGCAATACCTAAAAGAAGAGCTATTGAAAGCTTCGTATCTTTAGAGCTCTCAAGAACTGCTAGAGCAATGGGTAATAGCATTAAACTGGTAGCTGTATTAGAGATCCACATGCTTAAAAAAGCTGCTGCTGCCATAAATCCATAAACAATCCCTTTGCCTCCAGCACCAAAAATATTAATCATTCCAAGAGCAATCCTCCTATGAGCTCCACTTTTCTCCATAGCCATAGAAAGCATAAAGCCTCCTAAGTATAAAAGAATTAAGGGGCTTCCATAGGCCTCTCCAACCTCTTTTGAGGATAAAACACCTACTAAAGGAAAAATAGCCATTGGTAAAATAGAGGTAACTGGCATTGGGATTGGCTCTGTTACCCACCAAATAGCACAAAGAAAAGTTACTCCTGCAGTCCAACATATCGCTGAAGAGTAATCATTAATAGACAGTAATAAGCCCAATAGAAAGGCTAGTATTGGAGCAGCTAATAAGACAAATAATCTCATAAATGACTTAATAAACTAATATCGATATTGATCAGTTTTATATGGCCCGTTAGAGTTAATACCTAAATATTCTGCCTGCTTATTATTTAGTTTATCTAAGGACACTCCTAGCTTACCTAAATGTAATCTTGCTACTTTTTCATCCAAATACTTTGGAAGAGTATAAACACCTAATGGGTAATCTTCCTCTTTATTGAAAATCTCTACCTGTGCAAGAGCTTGATTAGTAAAGCTATTTGACATAACAAAGCTTGGGTGACCAGTAGCACATCCTAAATTAACAAGTCTGCCCTCTGCCAATAGAATAATGCTTTTACCATCCGGGAGAGTTATTTTACTTACTTGGGGTTTTATCTCATCCCATTCATATTTTTTTAATTTTTCTACTTCTATCTCATTATCAAAATGACCAATATTACAAACAATAGCATTATTTTTCATTTTCTTAACATGAGATTCAGTAATCACATCTACACAGCCAGTAGTAGTAACAAAAATATCTCCAATGCCTGCTGCATCTTCCATCTTCATCACCTCATAACCTTCCATAGAAGCTTGTAATGCACAAATAGGATCTACCTCTGTCACTATCACTCGAGCTGACTGTGATCTTAATGACTGGCAACTCCCTTTCCCTACATCTCCATAACCAGCTACTACAGCTATTTTGCCTGATATCATTACATCAGTGGCTCTCATGATTGCATCAACTAACGAATGCCTACAGCCATACAAATTATCGAATTTTGATTTAGTAACAGAATCGTTTACATTAATTGCTGGAAATAATAACTCTTCTCTTTCTAGCATTTGGTATAGCCTATGAACGCCTGTTGTAGTCTCTTCGGTTACTCCTTTAATTTCTTTTACCATCCGGTGAAAACGTTTTGGATCTTCTTGTATTGATTTTTTTAATTGAGAAAATAAATATCCCTCTTCTTCACTTTCTGGATCATTTTCAAGTATTGAAGAATCTTTCTCTGCCCTATAACCAAGATGTACAAAAAGAGTTGCATCGCCGCCATCATCTAAAATCATATTTGGTCCGTTTTCCCCCTCCCATGATAAAGTTTTATCTACATATTCCCAATAATCTTCTAGAGGCTCTCCTTTTATTGCAAAAACTGGTGTGCCATTTGCTGCTATTGCAGCAGCAGCATGATCTTGAGTAGAAAAAATATTGCAGCTACACCATCTAACTTCTGCCCCGAGACTCTCAAGTGTCTCAATCAGAACTGCTGTTTGAATAGTCATATGAAGGGATCCTGATATTCTGGCTCCTTTTAACGGCTTTTCTTTACTCAGCTCTTCTCTAATTGCCATAAGACCTGGCATCTCTACTTCTGCTAGTTGAATTTCTTTTCTCCCAAATTCTGAAAGATTAATATCCTTAATAGCATAATCGTTAAAAGATTTATTGATTTTCAAATTATTTTTTGCCATCTTTCTACTCCGGTATTGGTACACTAAAATTATCTAAATACATCTTCTTAAATTCATCTATAGTAAAAAAATGATTTTGGGTTCCGTTATATTCTACCTTAATCGAACCTAATAAGCTTGAAACCCTTCCTATAGTTAACCAATCATAACTATTAGAAAGGCCATAAATTAGTCCTGCTCGATAAGCATCTCCACAACCAGTTGGATCTTTAGATATCGCTGCTTTAACTGCTGGTATTTTTATCTCCTGATCGCCTGAATAAATTGTTGATCCATTAGCGCCATGAGTAACAATAAATGCTTCAACCTTTGATCTTATTTCTGATAAATTTAACTTTACTCTATCTAGAAGCATCTGACATTCATAATCATTTACAATAACCCATGTTGACTTCTCAATAAAAAAGTTCAAGTTATCTTCATTAAACATAGGCAAGCCTTGTCCAGGATCAAAAATAAAAGGGATTTCTGCTTCAAAAAGTTCTGCTGCATGGCTGATCATGCCCTTTCGACCATCTGGTGATAAAATAGCAATATCTGCATCCTCGGCTTGTGAAACCTTAAGCTTATCTGAAAAATCCATTGCGCCTGGATGAAAAACAGTTATTTGGTTACCCCTATTATCAGTTATTATGAAAGCTTGAGCAGTATAAACCTCCTCAAAAGTTTTAATATGATTTTGTGATATGCCTTTTGATTCTAGCCATGTGGAATAGGGACCAAAATCTTTGCCTACTGAACCCATTGGATATGAGTCATGCCCGAGTAATTTGAGATTATAGGCTATATTTATTGCACACCCTCCAAACTCTCTTCTCATAGAAGATGATAAAAAAGAAATATTTAAATTATCTAGCTGCTCAGCAAGTATCTGATCCTCAAAATTTCCATCAAACAACATTATATTGTCATAAGCAATAGATCCACAGACTAAAGCAGTCATAAATATTATCCTTTTTTATTATTATGTTTTTAGAGCTTCTACTTTATTAGTTGCTTCCCAAGTAAAGTCTGGATCATTCCTACCAAAATGTCCATATGAAGCAGTCTTTTGGTATATTGGCTTCAGCAAATCTAACATCTTTAAAATACCATAAGGTCGCAGATCAAATTTTTGGTTTACTAATTCTACTATCTTCTCTTCTTCTATCTTGTTTGTGCCAAAAGTCTGAACCATTACAGAAGTTGGTTCAGCCACTCCAATAGCATAAGAAACTTGTATCTCACATCTATCTGCCAATCCTGCTGCAACAACATTTTTAGCAACATATCTCGCTGCATAAGTTGCAGATCTATCTACTTTTGATGGATCTTTTCCAGAAAAAGCACCGCCGCCGTGTCTTGACATACCACCATATGTATCAACTATGATCTTCCTTCCAGTCAATCCGCAGTCTCCTACAGGCCCTCCAATAACAAATCGTCCTGTCGGATTAATATGGAATTTAGTTTTTGAATCTATCCATTTTTTTGGTAAAACAGGCTTTATAATAGTCTCCATGACTCCTTCTACTAGATCATTATAAGAAACATCTGGATCATGTTGAGTAGACAATACAACTGCATCTATTGATACTGGTAAAGAGTTGATATATCTAAACGTAACTTGGCTTTTTGCATCAGGCCTCAACCAAGCTAGATCACCAGATCTTCTAACTTCCGATTGACGTTCTACTAACTGGTGGGCATATATTATTGGCGCGGGCATTAATACCTCTGTTTCATTTGTAGCATAACCAAACATTATGCCCTGATCTCCAGCTCCCTGCTCTTCCTTTGCAGAACGATCAACTCCTTGAGCAATATCTTCTGACTGCTTTCCGATTTCATTGATTATTTTACAATTATTGCCATTAAAACCTAGATCATCTTTATCATATCCAATCTCTGTAATCACTCCCCTTACCAGATCCTCAACTTCAAAATCATTTTTAGTTGATATTTCTCCAGCAACAATCACTAGTCCAGTTTTCACTAGAGTCTCACAAGCTACACGTGAGGTAGTATCATTAGATATTACCAAATCAAGTATTGCGTCAGAAATCTGATCACACATTTTATCCGGATGGCCTGCTGAAACTGATTCAGAAGTAAATAAATAGTCATTTTTCATTTTTCATTATTCCTAATTATTAGTATTTAGAGATAAGCAAGTTGTCTATTTTGATTTAAATAGATAAAGTTTACAACTTACTTCGGTAGATAGCCTGATTACGATATAATATATGAAGGAGAATGTTATGACAAAAGAACATCATGAGTTGATAATACTAGGATCGGGTCCAGCTGGATATACTGCAGCGCTTTATGCGTCTAGAGCAGCACTTAAACCAATCTTAATCACAGGAATTGAAGTAGGTGGTCAAATGACTACTACTACAGATGTAGATAATTGGCCTGGAGATAATGAAGGCGTCCAAGGGCCAGAACTAATGGAAAGAATGAAAGCTCATGCTGAAAAATTTGGGACTAAGCTAATTTATGACCATATTAATAGCGTCGATTTTTCTAATAAGCCATTTAATCTTTCTGGTGATAATGGCTCTTATGCTTGTGATGCAATCATTATAGCAACTGGAGCATCAGCAAAATATCTTGGTCTAAAATCAGAAAATGATTTTAAAGGTAAGGGGGTTTCTGCTTGTGCAACTTGTGATGGGTTCTTCTACAAAGGGCAGCCTGTAGCTGTAGTTGGTGGTGGAAATACTGCTGTAGAAGAGGCTCTTTATTTATCAAATATTGCTTCAGAAGTTTTTGTAATACACAGAAGAAATGAGTTTAGAGCAGAAAAAATTCTATCTAATAGGCTTCTAGAAAAGGCCAAAAAGGGAAATGTAACAATCCATTGGGATAGCGAGCTCAATGAAGTATTAGGTGACTCAAATGGCGTAACAGGTATCAATATCAAGAATGTAAATGATTCATCTCTATTAGATATTAATTTACAAGGTGTATTTATTGCGATTGGTCACACACCGAATACAAAAATCTTTGATAACCAATTAAAAATGGATAATGGTTATATCATTACTAATGGAACAGGAAATAAATTCTCTACTGGAACTAGCGTAGAAGGAGTTTTTGCTGCTGGCGATGTTTCAGATCCAATTTATAGACAAGCTATAACTTCTGCTGGGGCAGGATGTATGGCAGCACTTGATGTTGAACGGTATTTATCTGAAAAATGACTACAACGAAATTAAATTATCTAATAACTTAGTCTTAACTTGCTCTCTGTCTAGAAAATATTTTTTATAGCTATCAGTATTCTCAGCCCTATTATCTACTACATCAGGAAAAAGTCCGAGCATGCCGATAAATAATTCTGAAACTTCTCTTAATGCTTGGCTACCTCCATCATTAGCAGAAATATAATCGCAATATCTTTTTTTCTTAACAAATTCTTCTAAAAGTGGGCTAGATTTTTTTCTAATTAAGAATCTTGCCCCGCAATTCTTTGCCATACCAATATCATTAATATCATCAAAAAAACAAGCGATATTACTCTTATTGATACTGTATGCTAGGCTGATTTTATTTATTGCCAATGATTTGTTTTTTACTCCAGAATAAATAGAGTTGAAATGCTCCCTTTTTGCAAAATCTTCTGCTATAGAATTCTTTTCTCCAGTAACAATTATTGTTTTTGGTATATTCCTATCCCTCAACCAAAGTGCAAATCTTAACATATTGATACCCATAGCATCAGATTCATTAAATCCACTACCCTCATCTAAGAATTTATTACCGGAATTGAAAACACCATCCCAATCAAAAATAAGAGTATCAATATTTTTTAATTTTTCAATAAGATCGAAAAAATCAGAAATAAAATGACCGCCTAAAAGCTCAAACTTCTCTTGAATATTTTCAAACATTTTTTATCAAAGACGCTCTTGTCCTAGCAGGCCTAACTTAATAAGATCTTGAATATCTAAAATACCTTCTGGTTTATTATTATTCTCTACAATAATACTATCAACTTCTGATTTAGAAAATAGCTTTACTGCCTCCTCAAGATTTGCTTTAGAGTTTATAATGATAGGAGATTTAGAGAAGCCTATCTTACTTAATGAATCCTCGAGAGCAGATTGATCATTACTCTGCAAATATCTTCTAATGTCGCCATCAGTAAAAATACCCAAAATATTATTATTATTATCTACTACTGTTACTGCCCCCAAACGTGATTCAGTCATTTTATTCATGGCAGACTTTAATGAATCCTCTTCGCTACAAATTGGATTATTTTTTCTAATCAAATCAGAAACTTGAACTGTAATAAGCTGAGTATGTTCCTTAAATTGTTCCGTCCCAATCGAGCTTAAAGAGTTATCACAAAGGTTTTTCATTACCTTATAAGGCACTGTGCACACATGGACACCAGATAATAACGCCTGCCTAACATGCTCAGGATAACGAACTGATGAAAACATCACCTTGCTAGAGAACCCATAACGATCAATTATATCTACACATTGCTCATATAGCTGAATCGCATCATGTCCTTGATCTTGCATTCTCCCTGCCAGAGGACAAACAAATGCAGCGCCTGCTGCCATTGCCATATAAGCCTGATTCAAAGTATAAATTAAATGAACATTAACCCTATGGCCCTTTTCAGTCAGCTTCTGGCAAGCAGTTACCCCTGCATTTGAAATAGGAACTTTAAATACAGGTTCGTTTTTTAGAGGTAATGAAAGAATTCTATCAGCTTCTTTAAGTATCTCATCTACAGACTCTCCTAAGGCTTCAACCTGTAACTCAGGAACCATGCCTGAAAGTTTTACAATGGCGCCATCAATGTCAGTAATACCGTGACGATGCATAAAAGTTGGTGTAGTTGTTAATCCTTTTACAAACCCAAAACCTAATGCTTTTTCAATCTCTTCAAAATCTACAGAGTCTAAATATAAATCCATTTTTTTTCCTTCCTAAGATGTTTTTATTGATTGCTCTCTAACTAAAGCATGAATATCTAACAATGGACGAACAAAATCTGATAATTGTTCCAAATAATACTGGCTAGCTGCATCACATAATGCATCAGGTGGATTTGGGTGAGCTTCTATAAAAATTCCATCAACACCTGCTGCGACTCCTGCTCTAGATAAAACTGATAAATACTCTCTACTACCGCCTTTAGGATCCTTGCTTGGTATACCATACTTTCTTATTGTATGAGTTATATCAAAAATTACAGGGTACCCTATCTGATTTAAAAGAAGAAAACTTCTCGGATCAACTACCAAATCGTTATATCCAAATGTGTACCCTCTCTCTGTCAGCAAAATTCTCTCACTTCCAGAGTCTTCAATCTTTTTTACTGGCTTAATCATATTATCTGGAGCTATAAACTGCCCATGCTTAAGATTCACAACTGCATTAGTTTTTGCTGCAGAGACTACTAATTCACTCTGCATACATAAATAAGCTGGAATTTGAAGTATATCAACAACCTCTGATGTAGGGTTTGCTTGATCTGGATAATGAATATCCGTTAATAAGGGTAATTCAAACTCTTTCTTAATTTTTTCTAATATTCTCAACCCCTCATCTAGACCAGGTCCTTGATAATAATCTAGAGAGCTTCTATTATCTTTAGAGAATGATGATTTAAAAATTAAAGGTATATTTAAATCTAATGAAATGTTTTTTAATTTCTCAGCAGTGCTTAGCATCATTGATTCTTTTTCAATCACGCATGGTCCACATATTAAAAATAGCTGATCTGATCCACAAACCACATTACCAACTTTCACTTGCTTTTTCTCAATCATCACAATAAGTCCATTTTCTCCAATAATTCATAATTATCTATAGTGGCACCTTGTCCTGCTAGAATAACTTTCCTAGCCATTCTCCCAGATTCTAACCTAAATCTATCATCATCGGATAATTTAGTTAAGGCCGCCTTTAAGTCATTACTATCATATACTTTATAACCAGCTCCCACATCAATCAAATTATTACCAACTTCTTCAAAACTATAGTTATGTGGGCCAAAAATAACAGGAACCCCAAGGATAGCAGGCTCCATTAAATTGTGCCCGCCTTTATCGCTAAATCGATAATATAAAGCCCCGCCAATAAATGCTATATCTGAAATACCATAGAAATCTCTTAATTCTCCCAAAGTATCAATAATTAAGATGTTTGCTCTATCTAACTTATTGCTTGATTTCATGAGATCTGTTCTTCTAATTGGTAAAAAATTAAACTGTTTTATCTTATTCTCAATATTTTTTGAATCATTAGGGTATCTTGGAGCAATAATTACCCTTATTCTCTCATTATCTAAAGATAGTTCTGTGATTGCATCTAAAAATATATCTACCTCTTCTAAATGAATACTCCCAGCAATAATTACGATATTATTTTTAGATAAGCTTAAAGATCTCCTAAGACTTATATTTTCATCTGTTCTTGAGTCATCTATCAAATCATATTTCATATCACCTGTAGTACTTATATTTTTTGAATTAATACCTAACTTAATTAATCGATTCTTATAAATATCTTTTTGAACACAGAAATGAAAAATATTCCTAAGCAAGGGCGGCATGAGAAAAGTATTAGCAATTTTACTTAATGATTTTTTTGATATTTTTCCATTAACAACAAAAATTGGAATTTTTCTATTATTTAATGAATATATAAAATTAGGCCAAAAATCTGATTCAGCTACAATGACTAATCTAGGATTTAGTTTATTAATAAAATAATTTACTATAAACGATAAATCAAAAGGGAAAAAAATTACCTTACAATCTCTATAAGTCTTAGATGCAAGCTCTAAACCAGTAGATGAGCAAACACTGATAATAACTTCATCAGAAGGATAATTTTCTTTTATTAACTTAACTAACTTTTTTAATGAAATTATTTCACCAGCTGATGCTCCATGTAACCAAATAGAAGAACTAGAAGATGGTTCTAAATTATATCCAAATCTAGAGAGTACTCTATATAAGTCGCCTTTAAATAAAAGTCTATAAAATAACCAGGGTGAAGAAATGATAATTAAGAAAAAATAAATTAAATTAAATATTAGGGCCATATGGTAAATTTTAATAATTAGAATTAAAGAAAAGCATATTCTAATGCTAAAAAAATTACCAAAGGTGTTTTTATTTAATTATTTTTTAATTATGGCTATATGCTCGCTACCCGAGCTTCACCTTGACTACCAAATAAAACCTTAACTCGATCACCTTCATCAATAGCCCCTTCATTAGACTGAATAACAGCAATGGTATCGCCATTGTCCATTTTAACCATAATCTCGATTCCTACCTCAGAAGTTAACTCTTTTTCTATTGCTTTACCGGCAGCTGCTCCTGCTATAGCACCTACCGAGCCAGCTATAGGATTTCTTCTTCTATCGCCTACCTTTTGGCCAATATCTCTTCCAATTTGCGCTCCACCCCAGGTACCTATGAATGATGAATCGCCCTCTATTTTTACTTCCTTTATAGATAGAACTTCTCCATAAGCTACATCATATGAAGTCCTTGTATCATTTTTAGAAAAAATATTACCCGAAGCCTTATAAGAGGAACAGCCAGTGGAAAGTAATACGATACAAATAATTGCAATAAGTCTAAATAACATAAATTTCTCCTTCATGGAGATAAAAACGTATCAAATTAATTTAGGTTTACATGAGAATATTAAGAAGAAATAACATGCATCGTAAGCCACTCAGCTACAATAGCTGGCTTATTCTCACCATCTATCTCAATTTTAACTTTAGCCTTAACAAGTATATTGCCCCCTCTTTCACGAGCTTCTGAAAGAATAGCCCTAGCTCTGATCTTTGAATTAACTTTTACTTGATTAGTAAATCGTATTTTGTCAAAACCATAATTAATTACCATTGATACACCCTCTATAGTGGGTCTAAATGAATTAGATAGGCCTATAATCATTGATAATGTAAGCATGCCATGCGCAATGGTATCTTCAAATCCTGCTTCAATAGCCTTAGCGCGATTAGTATGAATAAATTGATGATCATTTGTGACATCAGCAAATGTATCAATCATAGTTTGATCAACCACTACCCATTCAGAAACTCCTAATTCCTCGCCTACCATAGAAAATAGTTTATCTTTGCTAACTACCTTTGACATTTATATCTCCAGAAAAATAAATATATCGCAATATGTTCAAATAATTATAAAATAATATATATGAAACCACTAATTAAACCATTTTCTGCTCTAAGGCCAAATAATTCAAATGCTCCATTAGTGGTAGCACCGCCTTATGATGTTATTAATCGTAAAGAAGCGCTCAGCATTGCTAAAGATAAGCCTTCAAATTTTTTACATATCTCTAGACCTGAAATAGACTTTCCCTTGGATGTTGATCCATATTCTGAAAAAGTTTACGAGAAAGGTAAAGAAAATTTAAGCAAATTAATTAATAGCGGCGTCCTTCATAAAAAAGATAGTCCTAGTTATTATGTTTATTCGATACGCTCAAAAAATCATGAGCAAACTGGTCTTGCTGCTATAGCATCTGTAGAAGCATATAACTCTAATAGAATAAAAAAACATGAGCTCACCAAGCCATTAAAAGAAAATGATAGAATAAAGAATATAATATCCCTTAATGCTCAAACTGGCCCAGTTTTATGTTCTTATAAAGCAGATAATAATATAAAAAATATTTATGAATTAATAAAAAAAGATAGGCCAATAATAAATGTAAAAGATTTATATGGTATTTCTCATATAATTTGGAAAATAGATACAGAAGTTTTTATTAATAAAATATCATCTTATTTTAATTTAATGGATTCTATATATATAGCAGATGGTCATCATAGATCAGCGGCGGCATCAAAGGTATCTAAAGAAATAGAAAATAAAGGTAGCTTAAATAATTTTTTTCTTGCAGTTCTTTTCCCCCATAATGAACTTCAAATTATTGATTATAATAGAGTAGTAAAAGATCTTAATAAATATAATCCTGGCGAATTATTAGATAAAATTAGGGAATATTTTATTTTAGAGCAAACAAATAGGATACAAAAACCTTCCTCTAAAAATACATTCGGAATGTACCTAGATAGTAAATGGTACTCTCTATCTATTAAAAAGAATTTTATACCGGAAGATCCAGTGAGTAAGCTAGATGTAAGTCTTCTTCAAAATTATATACTTGGGCCTATTCTAGGAATTGATGATCCTAGGACAAATTCAAGAATAGATTTTGTAGGAGGAAATAGAGGTGTTGAAGAGCTAGTAAGTAGAGTTGATAGTGGAGAAGATAAAATTGCATTTGCTTTATTTCCAACATCTATGGAAGATCTTATGTCTGTAGCAGATTTAGGGCTACTGATGCCTCCAAAATCAACTTGGTTCGAGCCTAAACTAGCAGATGGGCTACTATCACACACATTTTTTAATATAAATGCTCAATAAAAAATATATTTTTTCTTTTATAGCGTTATTGCTAAATTCTTTAGGCTTCTCTAATGAAATAGAAGTTGGCAGCCTATTGTATTCTACTGATCTGCTTAATAATACACAGTTAGAAAAAACTATTCTTCTAGTAATTTACTATGAAGATGGCGGCTGTATAACATTAGCAATAAATCGTCCTACAAATGTTACATTAAATGAATTTTTATTAGATAGCTCTATATATGAAGATAAAAATATTTTTTTTGGTGGTACAGATGAATCCTCTAATGTCTTAGCATTAATCAAAAGTACTAATATATCGCTATCTCAATCTCAACCTATTTTTGAAGACCTATACCTTATTTCTAGTATAGATTTAATTGATTATGTAGAAGAAGAAATAAACGATATCAGATTATTTTCTGGATATTTTTCATGGGATATAAACAAAATTAATGAAGATCTAGACTTAGGTCTATGGAATATTAGTCACTATAGTTCTGAAGTTTTATTTAGCAATAATCCACTTAAATTATGGTTTGAATTTTATTCGGAGAAATAATTGCCTCTTGCTTACTACTATAATCTAAATAAATCGGATAAATCTATTTATAGAAAAAGTGATAAAATAAAAAATATTAAATTAAATAAATTAATGGTTTTAAGAAAATCAATCATCTCTATTAAGAATAATCTTCAAGCTGAGGATAAAAAAAATCTTGAAAAAGAAATTAGAGAATTTTTAAATCAATTAACTGATTCACTTGATATTGAAACAGTTAACATAAAGCTACTTGGTAGTAGGCCAGATAATAACTGGGGTGAATTACATGGTCTATATGAACAAGCAGAGGGTAGAAAAAAAGCCAAAATTACTCTATGGATGAAAACTGCAAAAAGAAAAAAAGTTATTGCTTATAAGACTTTTGTTAGGACCCTGATTCATGAAGTTTGCCATCATTTTGATTATACTCTTCTTAAGTTTGAAGATTCTTTCCACACAGAAGGATTTTTTTATAGAGAATCTAGTCTTTATAAGCAACTAGTAATAAATTAATTCTTAGCTAGATTCTAGCCTACTATAATTTTTTTCTGATACTGGTATTTCAAAAACATTTATTGTCATAGAAATAAATGAGTAATATCCCACTAATGCAGTCATATCAACGAGCCCTTCTTCTCCAAAATAATTTTTTGTTTTCTCATAAAGATCATCTTCTATAATTTTTTTCTCAAGTAATGACTTTGTAAAGACATAAATGCATTCTTCCTCATTACTCCGAAATTTTGGAATTTGGCTCTTCCTAATTGATTCAATAATACTTTCAGGAATGCCTAGATCTAAAGCAATTACTTTATGAAAGTCCCATTCATATTTTGCATCCCAATATCTTGCTACTAATAAAATCATTATTTCTATAAATTCGGGTTTCAAAGAATTATCATATCTAATTGATTCGCCTAATAATTGCGCACGATCTGCTAATTCTGGCTTGATTAACCACTTATAAATTGGGCTAGGCACTTTGCCTCTAGGGCCATTTGTTATTTTATCAATTACTTTAATTTGTTCGTTTCTCAAGGTATTTTTATCAGGAATTCTAAACCTAATACTCATATAATCTCCTAAGTAGAATTAAACTTGTACTACAAGACTTGATTTCAAAAGAAAAAAGCGGTTATTCTTAAATGATAAATTATCATAACTCTAGGGAGCTATTATAATGCTATATTTAAAATTATTTTTTAGTTTTTTTATTATTTTCTTTATATTTGGTTGTAGTGAATCAACTAACGATGTTGTTTCTAGTGAGAGCAGCCTCTCCATAGATATCGATTCTCCTGAATATCGTGCGATAGTTTTTAGACAATCATTGCTTCAGGTCATTGCATATAAATCAGGATCGATTAGAGATATGGCTGATGGAGAAATAGAGGTAAATGAAGAGATATTTGTAAGAGATGCAAATGATTTAGCCGCTGCCTCAAATATGCTAGTAGAAGGTTTTACTGAAGGGTCTAGTAGAGCATCATATCCAAATAGTTTTGCTTCGCCTGATATCTGGTCAAACTGGGATGATTTTTTAGAAAAGGCTGCTAATTTACAAGTAGCTGCAAAAGAAGTTAGCCGACTTGCAATGACAGGTGGTTTTGTAGCAGCTCAAGCAGCTGTGCAAGAGCTAGGAACCAATTGCGGTGCTTGCCATAGACCATATAGGATAAGAAGTGATTAATTTTTATCTAGCTATATATTTGCTATCACTAGAACAATTATTGATGATGTTAGCAATGCAATTAAAGCTTTAATTATTTTTGATTCTTTTATTGCCTCACTTGCATCAATATCTCTCTTCTTTCCAGAAAACATAGGGAAGATTAAATTCTCTTTTTTAACTAGGAGGTGAAAAAATATCGCAAAGATATGAACAAAAATCATACTAATAATAAATAACTCAAAATTTTCATGGTGAAGTCCAGTAATTGAATTACCTGCAGCCGATGAAATAAAATCATTCAATGGTCCCTTAAAGTAGCCGTCATAATCAGTAGCAAAAAGACCCGTAATTGTCTGAAACAATAACAAAGACAATATAATAAATACTGCGATAGATCCAAGTGGATTATGGCCGCCATATTTTTTAACATTAGAAGAAAAAATGTTCTTCAGATAGAAAACGACTTCTTTAATGCCAAAAATAAAATTCTTAAATAAAGAATGTCTTGTACCAATAAAACCCCAAATAACCCTAAAGATAAGAAGAGCAAGTATGGCTTGTCCGGCGAGCATATGTAAATCCATATCTCCAGAAATCTTAACTGTATACCAGGCAATGGCAACAAAAATCACTAAAAGCCAATGAAATACTCTCAGAGGTAGGTCCCAAATCATTTTTTTCAACTTTTTCTCCAAAAAAAGGTTAATCAATTTGCAAGGATATGAGATGATCAGTATTTATTCAACAAATTAACTAAGGAATCTTTAATATGATAAACGTAAAAAAAGTTTTAACAATTTTTCTAATATCCATGGGTATAGCTTCAATTACTTATACTGTTGCTGAAGAGTATGATATAGATATTGGAGGTCAACATGCATCAATTCTATGGAAAACAAGTCACCAGGGATTTAGCATGTTAACTGGAAGATTCAATACTTTTGATGGAAGTTTTTTCTGGGACGAGAATGATCCCTCTTCTGCTTCTGTTGAAATAACTATTGATATGACTAGTAGTGACTCTAATCACTCTCTTCGAGATGAGCATCTTCAAGGGCCTAACTATATGAATGCTGCTGAGCATCCTACTGCAACCTTCTCTAGTACTAGTTATGAGGGTGATAGCCAAGGTGGAACTTTAAATGGCGACCTAACCATGAATGGAGTAACTCAATCAATTTCATTACCTATTAACAAAATAGGACAGGGTTCAGGAATGCAAATGGGTATGACTATTTATAAAGCTGGCTTCGAAGGAAATATGATTATAAATCCTCAGGATTTTAATTTTGAAAGGCCAGGAACACCAGTCGAAATCGAAATAAATTTCGAAGGAAATAGAAGATAATATTAATTTTTTATTAGCTAAAATACCGGTTTCTGCGATTAGCATTAACCGGTATTTATTAAAAATATAATTCTATTAATGGCTTAAACTCTGATAAAGAAGCCTATTGAAATTCTCTGCATTCATAAAGCCACCACCATAGGTTTCATCATATTCAGAAGTAGCTCCTTCAGCTAAAGCTTGATCTTCAGATAAGCCTTGATCAATTAGATTTTGCATATTTACTCTTGCTACTTTAAGCATATCTAGCCAAACACTTAGTCCCTGAGCATCAGACAATGATCCATGACCTGGAATTATCCTAGTGTCCTCATTTGCTAATGATAATGCTTGATAGCCTGCTGATATTATCCCATTTATATCTCCCCCACTACCAACATCAATAAATGGATAGTATCCATTAAAAAAATTATCTCCCATATGAATAATATTAGCTTCTTTAAAGTACAGAATAGAATCTCCATCAGTATGAGCTGGAGCAACATGAATCACCCTAATTGTGTCAGCATTCCAGTGAAAAGTTAATTCATCAGTAAAAGTTACAACTGGGAGAGAGGCGTCCGATGAGGCAGGTATAGTTTGATTAAATATGGCCCTAAATTGATCAGTGCTCATCCTTTCCCTAACGTTCTCATGGGCAATGATTAATGCACCTTGCTCACCCATAGCCTCATTACCTCCAGTATGATCTCCATGATAGTGAGTATTAACTAAAAATTTTATCTCTCCATCATCAATATCAGCTACAGCAGATAATATTTTTTCACTTAGAGGTGCATATTGATCATCAATCATAAAGATACCGTCATCTCCAACACTTACTCCAATATTGCCACCAGCTCCAATCAACATATAAACACCATTAGATACATGAACAGTTTGTATCTGAACTTGTGAAAAATCTTGTGCTAAGGCATTAGTAAAGAAAATTAATAATAATAATCTAAATATATTTTTCATCGCTATCACTTACTCCTTAATATCTCATCAATAATAAATAAATCAGTTAATAAAGCTCTCAAATGAATAGAAGCATTAACATTGTCTATTAGCTGAGAACTTATTCCATCTTTCTCTATCAACAGACTAACTAAACCTTGAGTAACCTTAATATCTTGACCAAACGCTAATAAAAAATCATCACTAGAAGCACTAGTGCTATCAAATAGATCCTTGACAACTAAATCAAGGCCATTTAATGCTTTCTGCATTTTTAGCAAAAAATCTCTTAAATCAGAAGAAGAACCATCCTTACTATCTGATTCTTTACCTTGCGCCGCATATGCGAGCATATATTCATAGCAAGACTCTATTGCATCAATACGAACTTCTAAATTATTACTTTCATTATTATTTTTCATATTTTATTAGTTAGTTCTCTTTTTAGCTAATCGTCTAATTTCCATTGGTTTTTATCATAATATTTTTCATATTCATCTTTCGTGATTAAGCCAGTTATCATAGATCTCAATAATCTTATTCTGACAACACCAAAATATACATGAACTATGACTAAAGTTATCAGAAATAAAGCGCCAATATCATGAAAAGTATATATCAAACCCCATAACTCTTCTGAAAAATAATATAAATTACTACTCCAAAAGGGAGAATCGATCTTTATCATCATAAGCATTCCAGTCACTATGGTGATTAAAATAAATAAAGTAAAAGCATGATGAGCTAATTTAGCTGATAAAGAATATTTTCCAGATTTATTATTTAGAATCTTCAATGATTTAAAAAATAATAGGAAGCTTTTAATAAGATTAGCTAATTCTTCTTTACTTATAAACATTGATTTTATTTTTTGAAAAAATACTACTCTCAAAATATGAAATATAATAAGAACAAGCAATACCAAACCTGTAAACCAATGGATAAACAACCAGGAAAAATTAAATCCTAAAATTGGTAAAAAACCAGTAATAAGCAAAATAAGAGTACAGATAGCAAATAACCAATGAAGAACTCTATCAATGAGGCTATGCTTTATAATCAAATGATCAGATATATTAGCGTTTTTTTTTGACACACGATTTCCAAAAAAACTATCTTTTCTTTAATAGCCAATTAAAAAAAGCGTGGATTATAATAACAGCTACAGCAAAGAAAAAGAAAATTGGTATCAAGTCCCAAGATGCTCCTTGAATTATTTTTTGACCCCATATGTTATTACTAAAGCGTAAGACTTCCATTAAAATATAGTTACGCGTCTCTTATAGATCTTTTTACAAGATTTTCTAAAAGCGGAATTTTAAAATGGTTATAGTTAAGAGGGGTTGCTCCTCTTATTGCAGCCTGGCCCGCTAAACTAGCAGTATCTTCATTTTTTGGGCTTCCTTTCACTACCTGCTCAACAACAGATAATCTTCTTGGTGTGCACTGAACAGCGCCTGCAACAATACGAATATCAATAATTGTATCATTCTCAATTATCATTGCTGCAGCTATATTAACAAGGGGAAAATCCCAGGTATTTCTATCAGATACTTTTTCAAAATAAAAAGTGGCGCCAGACCAAGTAGAGGGAATAATAACTTTAGTCAATATTTCACCAGGCTCAATAATAGTCATTCTCTCTATATCTATATCTGGACCAATAAAAAATTCTTCAGCAGCAACTTCTCTCTCTCCACTGGCGCCTCTAATAACCATCAATGCATCAAGCGCAACCATAGAAGAAGCTGTATCTGATGGCGTTACAGCTACACAGCGATCTGCCCCCCAAAGACAATGTTCTCTATTTTGGCCTTGTGGAGTATCTGCATAGCAAGAACTGCCGCCAGCTCTATAACAATCTACTCCATAACGATAATACCAACATCTTGCATCTTGATTTAAATTTCCACCTATAGTTCCAGTATTTCTGATTTGTGGACTAGCTACCTTTCTCGCAGAGTCACTTAATAGAGAAAAATTATTTTTTATTACTGGGCTCGATGCAATCTCAGCTAAAGAAGTTAGTGCACCAATTTCGACTCCCCTATTGGTCTCAGTAATACCTTTCAACTCATTGATCCCATTTAAATCAATTAAATTAGGTGAATATTTAGCTCGGTCCTTAAACCAAGAAAATGTATCATGACCTCCAGCTAATATCCATCCATCTCCTTTAAACTTATCTAAAAGATTAACAGCATCATCCAAATTATCAGGCTGGAATAACTCAAAATTTTGCATCATATCTTTTGGCATTAACTTACCTCTGAAGCTTTCATAACTGAATTTAAATAATGATCATATGCCCCACATCTACATAAATTTCCTGACATTGCTTGACGCGCCTCATCTCTTGATGGATGAGGGTTTGACTCAAGTAGAGCAACTGCTGACATAACTTGTCCTGGAGTGCAAAAACCACACTGAGGTCCAAGCTCATCAATCATTGCTTGCTGCACAGGATGGAGTTCACCATTGGGTCCTTGTAATCCTTCTATAGAAGTAACTTGTCTGTCTTTTACAGAATGAGTAAGTGTAGAACAAGAATAATTTGGCACACCATCAATTAGTAAGGTACAAGCACCACACTCTCCTCTATCACAGCCTAACTTAGTTCCAGTTAAGCCTAACTTATATCTTAAAGTCATGGCTAGAGTTTCGTTAGGAAGAACATCAACCCTTCTAACCTGCCCATTGACATTTAGAGAAATTAACCTTTCTACTGATCCTAAAACAGACTGATCCGATGAACACCCAGCTAAACTAAAAACATAACCACTTGATGATATTGCTGTTCCAGAAGCTATAACCCCTTTAATAAATGTTCTTCTAGATGATCGAATTACTTCTAAATTTTTATTTTCTTCAAGCATATAATTAATATCCAATCTAAATTAAGCAGTATTTACATCTAGAGGACTATGGGACTGTCCTCGCCCAGAAACAACATTAACAATCATGTCGGGTGTTATCGGAACACGATTAAAATAATGTCCGCCTAACGCATCTGAAATAGCACAAACTAAGGCAGCGGCGGCACAACCTTGTACTGGCTCACCCATACCTTTAGCTCCAACGGGATTTTGAGGATCAGGAATCTCAGCAGCTGCAGTCTTCATCACAGAAGGGACATCCAAATAACTTGCAGGTTTATGATCTAAAAATCCTAGGTTCCCGGGCAGTCCATTCTGGGGATCATATATATGCTTCTCAAAAGCAGCTAAGCCAAACCCCTGAACTGCTCCGCCACTTATTTGTGTTGATAATCCTTTTGGATGTAAAACAGTTCCGCAATCAGAAACTCCCAGATAATCTATAATTTCAAACTTGCCAGTTTCAATATCTAATTCTATTTCAATAAAACCAACTGCTATTCCAGCAACCAATCCATTTCGATACAAATTATCTTTAGATACGCCGATTAAACCAGTTCCTGCCAAACTTGAAACTGAGGATTTGGTAATAGGATGTAAATCCTCTGGTGAATCATACCCAGAATACTTGCCACCAATCTCAATGGCTCTTTTTGCTATGTCTGAAAATGTCATTCTTTTCGTTGGCTCTAGAATTAAAAATACCTCTTCGTCTGAAATATCATAATCTTCTTCCGAGCCTCCCATATCAAGAGCTGCTATTTCTTTTATTTTTTGGAGAGCATCAATTGCAGCAACATAACTTTGGCGAGTCGTAGTAAAAGAGGTATTACTTCCACTTTGAGTTGGGCTCCATGCAAGATGTTTTCTGCTGTCTCCTCTAACAACAACACAGTTATCCCAATTATATTTCAATACCTCTGCTGCCACTCTTGAAGTTGATGTATGAGAATAAGTACCTAGGTTTCCGACTCCACTATGAATATGCAACTTACCATCAGGGGTAATCCTGATTAAGCCATCATAACCATTTCTGCCGGCTGGATGGAAACCCTGGCCAATGCCAATGCCTCGAACTTTTGATCCATTTTTTTGTCCACTTCTTTGCTTCATTTCATTCCACATAGATAAGCCTTTATCTAAACATTCTCTCTGATAAGCGCTTGTAACAGGACCTTGATTTGCATAATATTTAGCATCATTATCAGCGGCATTAACTCTTCTAATTTCAATACGATCAATATTAAGTTCCTTTGCAGCCTTATCAATTAGAGGCTCAACTGCAGCTGCAATTTGATTTTCTCCAGGTCCTCTCATAGCTGCTCTTGGTGGTGTATTTGTTTCAACAGGCACTGCTTGCATTCGTAATGCTTCAGGCTGATATAACAAAGAAACCGCTGAAGCTGCAGCATCAAAATCATCAAAACCTCTATATGGACCATTTTCTTGGACAACATAAAGATCAGCGGCCATCATTCTTCCATCATTTCGAAATCCTAGTTTTACTCTTCCTTGAAAGCCTGGCCTTGCCCTACCAATATAAAATTCTTCTGCTCGACTAATGCGCATCATTACCGGTCTTTGAATTTTTTTTGACATAAATGCAGGAATAGCCATAGTAGAATAGGGAGCTGCCTTTGAGCCAAATCCCCCACCACAAAATTCGCCTATATAAACTAAATTCTCAACCTTTATTCCTAAAAAATTTGCTAGGCCTGGCATAATAGCTGACTGACTTTGAGTGGAGCCATAGATATAACATTTATTATTCTCCCAATTAGCCATAGTCGTTCTGGGCTCCATACATAAATGTGAATTACCAGCTGTAACAAAAGTCTCATCAATCACTAAATCAGAAGAATTAAACGCAGATTGTAAATCTCCAAAACTCCATGATTCTGTTGGCTCACCCATCGGTAAAGTATTTTCATCGACGCTTACAAAATCTCTTGCTGTCCACTTATGTGAAGCAATAGAGCGAGGATTTGCAAACTTCATTATATTTCCATCAGATCTTGCGTCAGGACCTCCAGGGTATAAGCTTTCAAGTGGATCTAATGTAAATGGCAATACATCATAATTAATTTGAATACTATCTATTGCATCCTGAGCAATAGCTTCACTGGTTGCAGCTACTGCAAGTATTGGATCACCTACATATAAAGGTTCATTAGTTAAAATTGGTTCAACTACATTGTTCTGTTCAGGGACTTCTTCAGCAGTTAGAACGCCCAAAACACCTTCCATAGCTAAGGCTTCAGAATAATTTATATTAGAAATCTTTGCATGAGGAACTGGGCTAGTAAGTAAGCGACAAAAAACCATCCCTTCAAGTCGAAAGTCTTCAGCATATTTAGCCTTACCAGTTACCTTTGCACGGATATCAGGTGGAATGAAGTCTTTTCCAATTATTTTATATGACATGATTGAATCCCTAGTTCTATATATTATTCTACATAAATTTTATTTTCTGTCTTGCTTAATTGGCAAATTAGAATAAATATCAAATACAATATAACCAACAAAATACTGTTTTTTCATCATTTTGTTTAATATTATTATAGTAATTTAATAGAATTAATTATTATGGAAAATTCAACTATAAACAGCCTATTATCTAGAAGATCCGTGTTAGCAAAAAATCTTTGCGAACCAGGTCCAAAAGATGAAGAATTAGAGTTAATACTGAAAGCAGCAATAAGGGTTCCTGACCATGGCAGAATCGAACCTTGGAGGATTCAAATTTTACATAAGAATTCTCAATTAAAATTAGGCTCGATAATAGGAAAAATTTTCAAAAAAAATAATCCTGAGGCGAGTGAAAAAAGGATACAGGTAGAAATTGATAAACCATCTTTAGCGCCTTTACTATTAATTATTACCTCCTATCCAGATAAAACCCGATTTGAAAAAATTCCTGAGATAGAACAAAAACTTTCTTCGGCAGCGGTTTGCCAAAACATATTAATAGCATCTCATGCGCTTAATTATGGAGCCCAATGGCTTACAGGGTGGGCTACTTACTCAAAAGAGGTCAAGGAGGCTCTTGGTCATCATGAGTCTATTGATATCGTTGGATTTATACACATAGGTACAGCCAATAAAATACCTAATGAAAGGAAAAGACCAGAATTTGATTCAATCATCAGCAAATGGCAAGATATCTAAACCTTAACTAAATCTGGGATATCTAATATGTTTTTGAAAATATTTAATTCTATTATTTTAGTAATTCTTCTTTCGAATCTTGCCTTAGGACAACCAGAACCAAGACTAAACCCAAGAAATGATTTAAGCCTTATGGCGAAGGAGCCTTTTCAAGTATTTGATAATCTATTTTTCGTTGGGCAAGGGGAGGTAGCTAGTTATGTTATTAAAACTAGTGACGGTTTAATCTTGATAGATACGATGTGGGATAATGATGGCTATACAGAATACTTACTAGATAACATAATAAAAGTTGGTCTAGAACCAAAAAATATAAAATATGTTCTGATACTGCAAGGTCATAGAGACCATTATGGAGGTGCTCCTCCATTACAAAAAATTCTTCATGCTCAATTTGGTGCGGCAGAGGAAGACTGGCTAATGATTGAAAAAGATTTTGGAAATTATGCACCTACAAGAGATTTTGTTATCAAAGAAGGCGATGAGTTAACGCTTGGAAATACAACACTTGCTTTTGAAATTACTCCTGGACATACACCAGGTACAGTATCTATTAGATTTTCAGTTTTTGATAATGGAAAAGAACATAAGGCTTATTTTCATGGAGGACCTGCTTTGAGAACAGATGATCTCGATATTATGCGAGAGTTTTTAGCTGACCTTGAAAGAATAAAGTTAATCCCAGATATAGAAGTACAGATTAGCAATCACTATGATATTCATGCGAGCACTTCTGATGATTTATTTGGCCGAGCAGAGAAGCTAAAAAATAGAAAATCTGGTGAGCCTCATCCATGGGTGGCACCAGATGAATTTCAACTATGGTTAGATGAATTAATTCTTGATACAAAAAATAGGATTTCAGGTAACTCTAACTAAGTGCTTTTAACAAATAAGGGATGCTTATATCGAGTCTATAATCTATTCCTGAGTGTGTACCATCAAACTCTTCGTAGATATGCGGTATCTTAAGATGCCGCATTTTTTTTGAAAGGATCCTTGTTCCATATTGAATGTGGTATTGATCTTTCCAGCCACAATCAATAAAAATACCTCTAAGTTTTTTTAGATTATGTTTATACTTATTAACAAGGTTAATAGGATCATGTTTTAACCATTCATTCCATCGCATAGGTATTATTTCACCAGTCTCTAAATTGAATGGTAATCTAAAATTGTTAGCTACAGAAATATCTGGATCATAGGTAGCAGCCATTGCTAGATTCATTAAACAATGTAAATCATCAGAAGTTAACTTTTGCTTTTTCCATACATGCTTTAGAAAATTCTTTACTCTTCCATCATCTATTCCATCTAGTAAAATATTTGATTTAGAATTTAAATTTACTCTTCCGTTGCTCCTCTTTCTTCCTTTAAAGCTTCCTAAATGAGTAAGTGTTTTTGGCCACTCAGATCTATAAACAAAATCAAAATAAGAGTCCCCAGAATGATTTGCTATTGCGCCCCAATAACGGGAATATTTCATACCATGAATCATTGCTCCATAGCCTCCTGAAGACTTACCAAAACAACCACGATGATCTCTTGATGCCTTTGTCCTAAATTCTTTATCAATTAATGGAATTAGTTCTTTAGTCAAATAATCAGCATATGGCCCAATCGCTGTTGAATTGACATACTGATTTCCGCCTAAAGAAGTAAAGCAATCTGGAAAAACAACAATAAAAGGCTCTAATTTTTTCTCATGCAATAAGCGAGCTACTCTTTCTGGAATATTTTCATCAAAATTTCTCCAGTTTGTATGAGACTTTCCCGAACCAGCATAGCCAGCTAAATCAAACAAGACAGGGAACCGCTTTCCCATCTTAATACCCTTTGATTGATCATACTGAGGCGGAAGCCAAACATCTATCTGTCTAAAGCTAGGATCGCCTAAAGGGTTCTCTGATAAAAGCTTTGAATCAAACTCTATAGAAATAGTTCTACCTGATGATTTAATAAAATTCTTTTTAGCCATAGCTCAAAAAATTATTTATCCCAATCTTCTACTGGTGTTTCTGGATCAGTCATAAATCCCGCTTCCTTAATTGCAGATATTGCAACAAATTCATCTCTCTCTGAGGTGTCGCCGCTCACTCCAACAGACCCGATGACATGTTTCTTGTCATCTAAAATGAGAACCCCTCCTGCAGCTGTTGCAAATTTTCCATCAGAAATGCTTGATAAGGCTGTTGCAAAAACTGGTTTCGTGCTGAGCCCAATACCTATTCCTCTAGAGGAGCTGCCCATTCCTAAAGCTCCATATGCCTTAGCGATTGCGATTTCAATCCTAATAATTCCAGCCCCATCTTCTCTCTGTGAAGAAACTTGATGTCCGCCAGAATCAAGAACAACAATAGCTAAAGGGCTAATGTTGTGTTTGCGTGCAATCTTAAAGCCCTCACTAACAATTTTGTTAGCTTTTTCTAGTGTTAATAATATTTTTAACGGATTGTGATTATAAGCCATACAAATACCTCCAAAGTAATGTTATTATCCACGGCCTGAGCAAATAAGGAAAGCTAATGATTGAAGCATTTTTATCAGGCCTAGGGCTAATATTCCAGTTAGATGTAATTGGTTATTTTATCGTAGGCTGTTTAGTTGGTATTTGGCTTGGAGCAATACCTGGTCTTGGAGGAGCAATAGGTCTTGTTCTTCTTCTCCCATTTACATTTAGTATGGAGCCAGTTGCGGCTTTTGCTCTATTAATCTCTTCTTGGGCGTCAACTTCAACTAGTGGAGCAATTACCTCTATTCTTTTAGGCATACCGAGTACAGCTGCTTCACAAGCTACCGTCGTAGATGGTTATCCTTTAGCTAAGAAAGGGGAGTCAGCAAGAGCTTTAGGTGCTGCATTTACATCATCTGCAATTGGAGGTGTTTTTGGTGCAGCCGCAC
>CEUA01212238.1_pt1 | contig 30397 bp, 28 predicted proteins | sample 361541 | NCBI WGS metagenome assembly CEUA01 (sample SAMEA2623079, study PRJEB7988) | marine metagenome | isolation source: saline water (ENVO:00002010), including
CATGAGATCACCGAGTTGATTTTGCGCGAAAGGGAGCCGGGAACTTGTTCTTTAGATGCCCACCTCGTTGCATCCACTTTTGAGCGTTATTTAAAAGGTCCGTTATTGACTATAGCAGTTGAAGATTTTTTTATAGATTGGCCTAAACCCTTGGGAAGTGAAGTGGCTGAACTTCAAAGAAAAGAAATGAGCCAACAAATTTCTTGGTGGGAGACAGCCTTTGGACCTGATAGCTCTTCAATAGATATTACGTCGGATATCGATGGGACCCGTTTTGAACAGGAAGTTGCACTTCGTGAAGAAAGTTATTCAATCAATAGGCAGGAAAACAAAGTTTATCGATCCAAAGATGGTAAACTTTATAGATTGGAGGATGGGAAAAAAGTATTCGTGAGAAAAAAGAATAGTCAGTGATTAGACTTCCGTCTCTTCTCTCTCTTCTGTTGTTTTATCTGATGACTTACGCAATTCCGAAAGAGCAGTTTTGAATTCTTCCAGTTCTTCGTGAAGGTTGCCCAATTTTTCTATCATATTCTGTGCTTCAGTTGACTCGAGCTCTCCGCCTTTCTCAATATTCCTGAAAACAAAAGCCCCTAGCTCTGTCTGCATGCGATGGATTTGCTTTTTTGCAAGAGCTACATCTAACTTTGCTTTTGCCACGCGTCCTACTTCCTCAGCAAGGTCGGCCGCGACGTTCATTCCTTTTCGCAGATTATTTGCGAAATTCTCCATTTTACCCTCGTCCATTATTTACTCCTTCGATTCATTATTAAGGCGTTGCAACTCTTCGATTAGCATCTGCTTGTTAGCACGAGATACATGACGTCCTCTTAATTGAGAATCCGATCTTTGTCTAACCATTTGACGAAGTTGAGTAACCGATAAATCATAGAGGTTTTGGCTGATTTCTTCATTTTCGGCAATGGCCTCGGCTCCTTCGGGAGTTGTTGAACTTGAATCTAACAGTTGGGAAATTGCAGTATCTGGGGCTGGTATGACATTGTGACTTACGAGTTTACTTATATCCTGAGCTGCTTCAACCCCGGCTTGTACCGCAACTTTGACTGCAGCAACGTCGCCGCAAAATTTTACCGATACAAGCCCACCACCAATTAGTTCAAAGGGGAGTAGGCTAACGTCACCGGCTTTCACAGCAGCATCCGCGGCACCAACGGCACCAACAAGGCCTCGTGTTTCTATTAATCCTACGGATTCGTGTCCCACGGTGGAGGAGGGCTAAATTCTATCTGGCGTCATCGATAGTGAATGGCAAGAGCGCTAAATAACGTGCTCGTTTTATGGCTCTTACGACGAGAGTTTGCTGTTTTCGGGAAGCACCAGTACGACGAGCTGCTTCGATCTTGCCGGTTGGTGTCACAAATTTAGCTAAAACATCTATTCGTTTATAGTCTATTTCTTCTGATTTTAATTTGGCTACGGCTTCGCGGCGATTGCTTCTAAATTTATTGATGACTAAACTCCTTGTCGACGCACCGAAAAATCGGTGCTTGGTTTTAGGCGACAAATCGAATAGGAAATCTAAATATTGTGAGGAATAAAGTCAATAATTGGTTGGGAAGTCTATTTACTCCAATTTCTCTTGGATGGCAGAATTTACTTGTTATTCCGGTTGCTGGTCTGGGGCTTGTTTTGCTGTTGGCTCATCCATCTCTATTTGATCGCTTACAAGTTTATCGGGTGGGGATTGTCGTGTGCTCGGTATTTCTTCTTCTCGGGGTGTATTTGTCCGGAAGAGTTGATCGGCCTCGGTTACTAATTTATGCTGCTCTTCCTTTATTTTGTTCAGTAAAGATATCCCTGATTTACAATGGCTTAGCTACCTATGACTGTTTATGGGGTCTTTACGCGCAATATTTATGGGTGTTTATGGGATGGTGGCTTTCAAAAAACATTTCATCTCTCAAGGTGTTGGGGATCTCGTTTGTTCTCGGGGTTGTTTGTATTAGTGGTTATGCTCTTTTGCAGACATTGGATCTGGATCCTTTTCCTGCTGTCACTATTTTTGGTAGTAGACGGGTAATTTCAACCTTTGAGAATCCAAATTATTTGGGAAATATATTGGCTTGTTCGCTGCCAATACTGGTCTACTATTTTCTAACAGCCAGACGTGAGGTTATTCGGTGGGTAGTGGGTTTCACACTGGCTATGACGTATGGTGCCTGGATATTTGTCGGGAGTCGCGGTGCATGGGTGGGCGGTGTGGTGGGGTTATCAGCTTTAGTGGTTATTTTGGCAAGTTTTCGGGTAGATAAAAAATTTAAAAAGAGGGCTTCCTTGATGTCCTACCTCTTTTTGGGAAGTGTTTTAGTGGGTGTTTCGATATACGCTTCTGAAAAGATTGTTATCGCTAACGCTCAGGGTAAATTGTCTGCTTACCAGCGGTTACTTAGCATACGGCACGTATTCGATCCCCGTGAATTGGGGTATTTCCCAGGAGATGCGGGTGCTGCATCTTTGCAGATTGGGGATACCTTTGTGCATGATACGACGATAAATCATCGGTATTTTATCTGGGATGTCACTCGGAAGATGGTGACTGATAACCCCATTATCGGTGTGGGTTATGGGGGGTTTGCGCAACATTTTTCGACCTACAGAGCCATCTTTCTTCAAGATGATAGGAATAATAGCCTTTCTGAATGGCAAAAAATGGAAGAGACGCAATATCCGCATAATGAATTCTTACATATCTTGGCCGAATGCGGGACATTGGGATTACTGTCCTTTATTTGGCTCTGTGGGTTTGTAACTTATCATTTTATTCGAACACGAAGGGAAGCCCCGTCAATTTGTGGAACTCTGTTCAGTGGTCTGCTAGTTATGTTGGTGCACGGACAGGTCAGTTATCCTCTACAGACTCCCGTCGGATCACTATTCTTCTGGTTAACCTTGGGTATCCTGGTCGGGTTGCTAAAAACAGATCGGCAAAAAAGTTTTTAAAGCATTAAAGGATTTCGAGGCTCGTCCGATAACATTAATAGATACTACTTAATACTAAATGCGAATCGTTAACCCGATCGGGTTTTTTGGTATCTAGTCGGGCCTTCCCCAACCCGAATGGGCTGATATATAATTATATTTGCCCGCCTCCTACAGCAGCCGCTTGTAGATATACCCAAGGTGATCTACAAGCGGCTGCTTTTTTTAATTTAATCATATTACAGATGGAGTGATCTTTAACGGGAAGTTTTTATTACATCTACCCTCTTTTCAAGTTTATTGAATAATTATTAAAGAATAATAAGTCACATCCGATAATAATATTAGATACTACTTGATATTAAACTCGAACCTTAAACCCGATCGTGTTTTTTGGTGTCTATTCGGGCTCTCCCCAGCCCCAAATTGGCCAGTATCGCCCCAATACCGGCTCTTTTTTAACAGCCACTTGTTGATTGCTAACGCGGTCTCCGGGTGGCTGTTTTTTTAGCTGACCTTTTATACACTGAAAAGTCGCGTGTTTTCCTGATACATTAGAGTCAACAAAATTTATGTTTAGTTGTGTCCTCAATCAGGGTTGTTCGGGTAGATTGATATCACCATTTTTCACCGATTTATAGGGAGTTATATAAAGGCTCCGAAGGGCGCGTTATATTTTCGGAATTCTCAAGATCTATTGAAAATCTTCAGTCTTTAATAGCTTTTTCATGTAATTGGCGCATAGCGTGGTGGTGCCCATGTCCTTGGGCTATTAATTCTTTATACTCGTCAATATCAATACCTTCCCATTTAAGAAATGAGCGGATGTCATAGCGTCCTTCAATTTCAACGGGGAGTTTCCCTTCAGAAACCATTTTTTCAAGGGGATATTCTCGCTCCTCAAGTGGGAGATGAACTACCGAATTTCTTCTTGCCGATTCGTAAAGTGCCATCATGATTTCGACTGTGTCACGTGCCGTATTACCTGAATTTCTATGTCTGTCGAGTCTTCCTTCGAGCACTTCAATTAATTCGAGCACTTGATCGGCATTTGAGTTCCCGCCAATAGCCTGTGCTCCTTCGGGGGTATCTATTTGGATATCTTGCCAGCCTGCTGTGGACGTATCATGAAGACGCACAGATAACTCTGTAACTTCCATATATCCGTTAGAACCTCTTATCTGGAAGTGGCCTGCCTGAGCACCTTCGCGCATGAGATCGGATTGGATGAATAACTGTATATCATTCTCGAAATGCACTAGACCCATGCAGGCATCTTCTACGGGTGTATCTCGTTCGTAGCGGTCAGTTTTTCGCTCTACGGCCCCCATTACCCATTGAGCTTTTGGATCGCCAAGAACAAATCGAGAGCCGTCGATGGAATGGGTTCCCCAATTTGTAAGTCCGTCTGCGACCTTGTTGGTCACAAAGAGTGGAGTTCCAATTGCACCATTTTCGAGTAATATTTTTGCTTTTTCCCACCCAGGAGTAAAACGGCGTTGATGGCTGATGACTAATTTTGTGCCACTATCCTCACAAGCTTCTACCATAGAATCAGCGGCGTTCATCCCAATGGCCATGGGTTTTTCGCAAATAACGGCACGTACTCCTGCGTTAGCCGCAGCGATTGTTGGTGCAGGGTGAAGCAAATGCCAAGTGCAAACACTAACAATGTCTGGTTTGGCTTTTGCTAACATTTCTTCCACCGTATCAAATTGCTGGGGTATATCGTATTCTTCGACATATTGTTGTCTGGCAATTTCAGTTGGATCGGCGACTGCGATGACGTCAATGTTGTCTACAAGGTTGTAACCATCCATATGGGCGTGGCCTATACTTCCACATCCAATGATTGCTGCAGTATATTTTTTACTCATCTAATTCTCCAAGATAATATGTTTTTTGTCATTGATATGTTAACTTATGAATGCAGACGGCATGGATCAATTGATGGGCAATCACCTATGAAAATATTAAATATCGACGAATCTACGTATATACCAACTTCAGAGTTCGTGTTGTCTTTTTCAAGAAGCTCTGGCCCCGGAGGCCAGAATGTTAACAAGACGAACACTCGGGTTGAACTTCGTTTTGATGTAAAAAAAACTAACTCACTCAGTGAAAGTCAGCGTCAAAGAGTCATGGGGCGCCTTTGTCATCTTTTGAGCAATGCGGGTGTGTTGATCGTAGCTTCTGACCGACATCGAACACAGGGTCAAAATAGGTTAGACTGTCAACGGAAATTAGTAGAATCACTTCAAGAAGCTCTTAGGCCACTTCCGCCCAAGCGGAGAAAGACGCGACCAGGGATTGGTGCGCGAAAGCGTCGCTTAGATTCAAAAAAGAGGCAATCAGACAAAAAGAGAAATCGGCGCCGGCCTATGATATAGCTTCGGCATTTAATAGCTTATAGCAAGGTAGTGTATCTCATCTTATACAAAAATTTTCAAAAAGATTGTGTGCACGCTTACAACGTAAAATCGCTTTAGTTGTTTAATGAGTCGTAGTTACTTTGAATCCGTGCATAAAACGCCAAAATTGTCATGCCTACCGCAAAAGCAAGGTATGAAACAAATGCAATTGTAATACCCCATTCGCCGGCCAATTTTGCCATGGTGAGTGGAAAAATAAGGGCTCCGATCCCTCCCCCTGTGGATATAATGCCAATGGCTATACTACTAAATCTTCCGAAGAATTGTCCCGCAATTACCATAACGACCGGATATATGGCTGAGAGTCCAAAGCCTACGGCAAAATAAAAACAAGAAGACCAAAGTATACTGTCACTTAACAAGGCAAGTATTAGACTTAAGGAAGATAAACAGCAGGATGAAATTAGGAGAGGGAACTGATTATTGCCTCTGTATAGGAAACCGATAGTAATCCTACCAATAAACAGACCAGACCAGTAAATGGAAACCATATAGGCCCCATGTTCTGAGTCAGCAAATAATGTTTTTATTGAATATTCTGCTATCCAATTAGAAATTCCTATTTCAATGCCGACATAAATTCCTCCAATGGCGGCTAAAGCGAGCATAAGTCGGTTTAACAACAAGTGGCGGAGTTGGTGCATGGCCCGGTTGTTCGGTGGTTGGTCGTTGTGGTGAGGAAATTCTTGAAAGGCAAAACAGATAGCTTGTAAAAAACAAACGATAGCTAGACCGATAAATGCGAATCTCCAGGAAATTTGAAAGTTGATCATTTGACCGATAGCGAGAGGAGCTAACACGGCTCCGGCCGTAAAGGCAGAATGGACAAGGTTCATCAAGTTACTTCGTCCGGTTTGCTCTATGCGGACGATGCAGTAGTTGGGTACGACCTCGCTGGCACCTTGCCCAACCCCGATTAAGGCGCTAGCAATAATATTCGTTACAATCAAAGGAGAATAACCAAAGGCAAGAAGGCCTGTCCCCTGAATAAATAGACCCACTATGATGATCTGGCGTGGGTTGCTATAACGGAGAAGAAAACCGCAAAGAAAGGTCGAAAACGAATATCCAATCGCGCCACAGGCGATAACATTTCCCATGATGCTATAATCCCACTTGAACGATTGCAAGATTTCCGGAACAGTTGCACCAATAAGGGTAGCCGAGGCGCCGAAAAGAGCAAAGGTAGTAGAAAAAAATATGAGAAGCACTCGGAACTGAACCAATTTTTTTTAATGCCACCTTACTTTGGGTTTTAGGGCATTTTAATCTAATTCATTCAAAAGAGGACGCAATTGCCTCAAGATTTTAGATACGTTATAATTTAAGTTAGTGATTTTAAACAATGGAAGAATAATGCCTCTGCGACAAAAACTTCTTGTTTTATACGTACATTCGCCTGATTTAAATAGTCGGACGGTAGCTTGGTCGATGTTTGACGGTACCGGTAAGGAAAATCACACCACTGGCGATGGTGAAGTCCCACCGTATGGAACGATCGTACAAGCTATGCTGGATGGATGGCGGGTTGTGCAGTTCCCGCAACAGTTTCCAGCCTATCCAGGAATGGAATATACTACGTCTTATCTTCGTTATGAATACGTCCTAGAAAAATTGGAGGAGTTGAATGATGGATAAAACCAATTTGTTGACAAGTAAAGATATGGCTCGTTTTGTAGCTGATGGTTTATTGCGGTTTGATGAACTGGTTCCCGAAGATCTGAACCAGGAAACGTGCAAGGAAATGGCAGCAGGAATACCTGGCGCGAAGGGAGGAGCATTACTACAAGATTTGTGGCAAAGTGAAAGTATCGGTAAAGTGTTGCGCCTTCCTGCAATTCAGGGAATTATTCGGAGCCTGGTTGGACCCAACCCGTTATACGATCATCATGCCGTTCATACGGTGGATGCCCAGCATGACCATGGTCAAATTTGGCATGCTGATGCCATTATTGATACTCGGATGCATTTTGATATTCAATTGTTTTACTTTGCCCATGATACTCCTCGGGAGATGGGAGGTACCATGTTTTTGCCGGGGAGCCAATATCGGCGTATAAGCGAATCTGATATTGCTCGTTACCATAATTTCATTGGTCAGATGCCGGTTGTATGTAAGGCGGGGACCGTATTTGTTGCCCACCACGGTATTTGGCATTGTGCGCAGCCGAATCTTACGGATAAAAAGCGATATATGTTTAAATTGCGACTGAACCCGACCGTGAGACAAAAACGTCTTTGGAATATGGATGATATCGAAGATGAAGTAATACCGTCACTTTTAAATTCTAATCATGGTTGGTATGGTAATGAATCTCGGTTGGAAGTTGTGAATCGGATACAAATGTGGAGATTCCTAATAGGAGATGACCGTTACGATTTAGGATATTGGTTGTCTCGTCTAGAGAATATGCCTGAAAATGAACTACAAGCTGCTTAGTGAACGATAAAGTATTAGTAACGGCACCCGTTAACTTTTATTTAGGATATTTTACAAGTTTGTAATTCTCTAGATGCTAACCGGATACCCCCCGCTCTTATTCCTCTGATGGGATAATCGCTAATCAAAAATTCCTCATTCAGTATTTTAAGGCGTGGTTTGGGTTTATAATCTAAAACAATCTTTTTCTCTGAATTGGTTGTGAATTTGAGAAGTTTTGTGCCTTCCGGGTTTAGGTTGTAAACCTTATTCAAGATAAACTTTTGTATGTTACACCTTTTTATATATGCTAATCCTTTTTTGTCTTTATATACTAAAGTATAGGTATGCTCTTCATTTATGAAGCCGCAGTGTAGCATACCACGGTCGACAAAAAGTTTATCCGGAGCATTTATGACCGAATACGTTCCGTCTTTTCGTATGACGAGGATGCGGTCATAATTTGAAATTTCGAACAAATTATCACCATTTACGGCATATCCTAAATAACCAGTTTTAGAATTGTAACGCAATTTAAGGTCCCGTTTGGCCGCTTGACGGACATCGACCTTACTGAAGGATTCAATTTCTGTTCGACGTGTGAATTGAGCTCCATACCGATCTAAAAGCCCTTCTAGAAAATTTATGGCATACGGGATAATTTCTTTGAGGTGCTTGTTGATTTCGCGAAGTCGTTTTCTTATTTCGCGCATTTCCTTTTGGGCTCGCTGTATGTCGTACAGTGAAATGCGCCTAATGGGTATTTTAAGTAGCGTTTCGATGTCTTCTTCTGTGACATCCTTGCCGATTTCGTCGGAAAAAAGAGATAGGCCTTCATGGACGGCCTTGTGAATGTCTTCGTTGGTTGTTTGCTCTTCTATTGCTTTATAAATTCGATTTTCTATAAATAGCTGCTCAAGGGTACGAGCGTGCAGACGCTCTTTAAGTTTTTTCTTTTCAAGGCGTAATTCTGCGGTCAGAATGTTAATCAACTGGTCGACGTTTTGCTGAAGGACTTCAGTGACGCTGAGGACTCGCGGTTTATTGTTCTCTATTAACATCAGCTGAGTTGAGATCGAAACTTCGCATTCGGTAAAAGCATACAGAGTTTCAACAACGTCTTCACTGTAAACGCCTCTTGCTAATTTAAGTTCAATTTCTACTTGTTCAGCTGTATAGTCCTGAATTGCGGCAACTTTCACTTTATTTTTTCGAACGGCATCTTCGATGGATGCGATGAGTGATTCTGTGGAAGTACCGTAAGGAATTTCTCGAATAATAATTCGTTTTGGATCGTCAGTATCAATTCGAGCTCGGACCAGGACTTTTCCGTTACCGTCCTGATAGCCTGATACGTCTATTTTCCCTCCAGTAGGGAAATCGGGATAAAGTTGGGTAGTTTTGTCACGAAGATAGGCGATCTCAGCATTCAATAATTCGGTTAAATTGTGAGGTAGAATACGCGTTGACATGCCGACCGCAATACCTTCGGCACCTTGAGTCAATAGAATAGGAATTTTTGCTGGAAAAACGATCGGTTCTTGATTGCGCCCGTCGTATGAGTCGATGTGTTCGGTTAATTCTTTATTGAATAGGACTTCGTGTGCTATCTTTGTCAATCGGCATTCTATATAGCGTCCGGCTGCGGCATCGTCTCCTGTGAAAATATTACCAAAATTCCCTTGCTTTTCAATCAATAGATCCTTGTTTGCCAAGACGACCAAGGCGTTGTTGATTGAGGCATCACCGTGAGGATGATATTTCATCGTATTGCCGACAACGTTCGCCACTTTATGGAACTTGCCATCATCTAATTCGTGCAATGAGTGCAAGATACGTCTTTGGACAGGCTTTAATCCGTCCTCAAGGTAGGGGATTGCACGTTCTTTTATGTAATAAGAAGCGTATTCGAGAAAGTAGTCGTTGTAAAGCTTGTCTACGTATGCCATTATGCAAGATATTCCATGATGAATTCGCGTCTTTCAGGCGTGTTTTTACCCATGAAGAAGCTGAGTGTCTCCGGTACAGCGGACATTGTTTTGACGCTCACTTTAACCAATCGCATATCCGTATTAATAAATTGGCCAAATTCTTTGGGCGAAATTTCGCCCAATCCCTTGAATCGAGTGACTTCCGCTCCCTTCAACGACGAGAGCGCCTTATCACGTTCGTCTTCACTATAACAGTAATGTGTCTGTTTCTTGTCACGTACACGAAACAGAGGGGTTTCGAGAATATACACGTGGCCTCTTGTTACCAATTCCTCAAAATATGTCAAGAAGAAAGTCATGAGAAGGTTGCGAATATGAAATCCGTCTACGTCAGCGTCTGTGGCTATAATGACCCTATTATAACGAAGATTATCTAACTCGTCTTCAATGCCGAGAGCCATCATCGTGTTATATAATTCCTCATTCTTATAAATATCAGCACGGCTTTTTCCGTACAAGTTTTGAGGTTTGCCTTTTAGTGTGAAAATAGCCTGTGTTTCTGGATCTCGGGAAGAGACGATAGTTCCGGCAGCGGAAACTCCTTCGGTAATAAATACCGTCGATTCGTCGCCGCGTTTTTTGTCACCTAGGTGATACTTGCAATCTTTTAGTTTGGGGATTTTAATTTGAATCCGTTTTGCGGCTTCTTTAGCTTCCTTACGAACTGCATTGAGATCTTTTCGAAGTTTCTCGTTGTGAACGATCCGACCTTCTAATTGTTTTGCCGCATCGGTGTTTTTGTGTAGATAATCAATGACGGCTTCTCGCGTCTCATTTACGATCCATCCGCGCAGGTCTGTGTTTCCGAGTTTGTTTTTTGTCTGTGACTCAAATATTGGCTCTTTTACTTTTACGGCGACAACAGCAAATGTTCCATCTCGGACATCAACGCTGTTGTAATTTTTTTTATAAAATTCGTTTACGCCCTTGAATAAGCCCTCTCGGAAGGCACTTTGATGCGTGCCGCCATCACTAGTATATTGGCCGTTAACAAAGGATCGGTAGGATTCTCCATATCCTTCAATATGAGTAAAAGCAAATTCTAATTGCTTGGCCTTATAGTATGCCGGTTCGTAAATAATATCGTTTCCTGCCTCAGCATGTAGAAGGTCAAGCAAGCCATGCTTCGATTCAAATTTTTGTCCATTGTAGTTCAAGCGAAGGCCGCTGTTAAGACACGCATAGTTGGCCATGCGCTTTTCGACAAATTCATGGTTGAATGAGTATTCTCCAAAAATCTCTTGGTCGGGTTCAAACTCAACCAAGGTCCCGTCCGTCTCTGTTGTTGTTCCTTTTTTCTTATGAGACAGGAGGCTTCCTTGAGAAAAAGCAGCTTCTGTATATTTACCATCCCTATATGCAACAACTCGGAAATGCGACGAGAGGGCGTTGACGGCTTTCGTTCCTACTCCATTCAGACCAACGCTAAATTGGAAAACGTCGTCGTTGTATTTAGCCCCGGTGTTAATAACGGAGACGCATTCGATTATTTTCCCCAATGGAATGCCTCGTCCATAGTCCCGTATTGAAACCTTATCGTTTTGGACAGTCACGTCTATATTCTTACCATGCCCCATTATGTATTCGTCTATGGAGTTATCTACCACTTCTTTGAGTAAGACATAGATACCGTCATCGGGATCTGTGCCGGAACCGAGTCGACCAATGTACATTCCTGTTCGTAAGCGTATGTGTTCCAGTGGTGATAGTGTTTTAATTTTGGATTCATCATACTGAGCTTCTATTATATCTCGCTTTTTTGATTTTTTTCTGACGGATGATGCGGTTGCAGTCATATTTCTTCTCATTCCATCGTTATTGGGATTCATTTGGATATACTTCACCATCCAAAGTGTCACCTGAGTGGCTTAATAGTAGCTTTTCTTACTTCACTTATAGGGGAGATAGAACATTCGTCATTTAATTAAAGGGGGGAGCGAAAAAATGGATTTTCCATTGTTCGAATTATTTTAAATGAACACGTTCCTGGAAAAATATAATGAAAAAATTCAGACTTTACGAGGGGTAAGCGGTTAAAAAGTTATGCGTTTATTAATTTTTTCCTTATTTGGTGAATGCGATTAATATCAATTTTTTTAGAAATACGTGCACCGGAGAAAATGTGTAAACTAAAAGGTGAGGGGAGATCTGTGAGGGCTTTTACGATTTGTTTTACGCAAGATAAATTTATCCCGCCGGCAGTAACGATTTCTATCTGACCGTTTGCGAGGATCGAAATTTCCTTTAGCCTGTGGAGATTATGGGCAGGTCCGTCGCTGTTTCCCCAAGGTGTACCACTTGTTAAAATGCGTTTGACGCCGATATCGGCCGCCCATTCTATTGCTTTTGCTTGATCAGGAATAGCGTCAAAGGCTCGATGCAGGGTTACGGTAAGATTGGCTGAATGGGCACGGGTTATCAATTCTGAAAGGACTTCGGTGGACATATGTCCTTCTGGGGGACGGAGGGCACCCAATGCGACTCCATTTGCACCAGATTTGGCAGCAGTATCGATTGCCTTGTGCATTTGCGTTATCTCTTGTAGACTGAAAAAGAAATTTCCACCCCGAGGCCGAATCATTACGATTAGGCCTCGAGGTGGAAACAAGTCACGCGCGATTTTAATACACTGCTGTTGGGGAGTAGTGCCACCAAACTTCATGTCGTCGCACAATTCAATTCGATCTGCCCCGCCAAGATAAGCTGCACGTACTTCTTCTTCAGTTTTTTCCGGTGTACGGGCGTCTATGCAAATTTCAATTTCAGGAATATTGCTGGATAAAGATATCGTCATCCTTGGGTCTATTTTAGCAGCATCCACATTTTCCCTGCACATACCCGCATTTCAATTCCTCTTCTGTGGCTATACGAATATCCTCGATGTGAACATCGAAAATTAAAGTCTGGCCGGCGAGCGGAAAATTTCCATCTACGGTGACCGTAGTTTCTTGGATTCCTATAATGGTAACTAATTGATTTTGTGCATCGTCATCGCTTGCCTGAAACCGATCACCAACCTTTATAGAGTTAACTCCATCGAACGCGCTAAGCGGGACCTTTTGGATCAATTTTGGGTTTATCTTTCCATATCCGGTTTCAGGTGTTACAGTCACTTTTAAAGAATCGCCTACAGATTTGCCTGTTAACTCTGTTTCCAACCCAGGGATAATATTATTATTGCCGTGTAGATAGTCCATCGATGCACTTTTTTCGATGGTCTCGCCTTCAGAGTTAGTGAGTGTATAATGGATAGAGATAACGCAATTATCAGTTACTTGCACCTTGTGGCTCCTTGAGAATAAATCGTTGTGTCTGGAGAAACTCTTTGGTGAATACTATCTAAGGTTTGTTGGTTGTTTTTGTGTGTGAATTTCGATTTTGTGGTCTGTGTCGGCGTCCGTGATTTTTCTGTTGTTTGTTATTATGACGCTTTCGGTTTTCCCCAGAGTCAAGGTTGGGCTTGGTTCCATGCCAGTGTGCTTCGATTGTATTACTCGAAAGAATGCGTTTTAAATCTAGGAAATTGTATTTATTTACAAAAGTGACGGCTGTCCCTTCTCTGCCCATGCGCCCGGCTCTACCTGTTCGATGGGTATAACTTTCGTCGTTTATTGGAAAGTCGTAATTAATTACATGCGTAACGTGACTGAAATCTAAACCTCGTCCTGCAACGTCGGTGGCGATCATAATACGGATTTTTTTTTGTCGAAATCGTCTAAATATAGAGGTCCTACGGTCTTGATCTAAGCCGCCATGAATGATTTCAACGGAACTTATTTGATTTTGAATTCGTTTAAATAAATCATTAGCCTTATCTCTAGAGTTACAGAAAACGATTGCCTGTCGAACCTCATTATTCTCAATATATGTGACTAAGTCTCTAAGTTTGTCTCTGTTTACATGGAGAAAATAATGTTTCAGAGATTGTGGCGCTCGCTGATCTCGATTTAATTCGATGCGTAACGGGTTTGTAAGGTACTGTTGTGACAAGCGCTCAACTTCTTTTGGCATAGTAGCTGAAAAAAGAAGTGTTTGGTGGTCTTGGATCATACAAGACATAATGAAGTCCACGTCTTCGATAAAACCCATTTTCAGCATTTCATCTGCTTCGTCGAGTACGACTGTCTTAACATGGGTCACGTCCAAACGATGATTCCAAATTAAGTCGATCAGTCGTCCAGGAGTAGCTACTAAAACATGTACTCCGTGTTTTAATTTGGCCTTTTGTATATCCATATCAAACCCGCCAAACACGGCAAATGGTACGGCTTCGGAATGTCTGGCGACTTCGTCTACTTCCTGGACATATTGTAAGGCTAATTCGCGTGTCGGTACGAGGATGAGTGCTTGGATATTACGATTTTCCACGTCAAGGTTGCTAACTAATGGGATCGCACACGCACTTGTTTTACCCGACCCAGTCTCAGCCAGACCGAGTACATCTTTTCCCTCGAGTATATGAGGTAGCGTTTTTTCTTGTATCGGCGTGGTTTGTTCATAACCCATTTCTGCAAGCGATTTTAAAACACTTTTAGGTAAATTCAATTCGCTAAAGAGCATTAATCACCTCATTGAATAGGCTTACTGTGTTGCTATCGAGGAGTCGCTGGAACAATAGAGGGGCTGCGGAGCTAGGCGGATCTTCGAAAGACAAGTTGTCTCGTTCTAATTATAAAGAAGATGCACTATATAAACTAAATAAGCAACTGTGACAGATTGCATTTGGAATCATAACGCTTACTTTTTAAATCGGGATGAATGATTAATAAAATCAGCCAAAGGAATGATTATATGAGCTCTGTACGTGTGCGTATAGCCCCATCTCCTACTGGACCGACTCACGTGGGCACTGCATATCAAGCCCTTTTTGACAAGTTATTTGCTGACAAATTTGGAGGGCGGTTTATACTTCGAATAGAGGACACGGATCAGGATAGATCACGAGATGAGTATGAGGCCCAATTAATAAATTCGTTAAAATGGCTAGGATTGGATTGGGATGAAGGGCCGGATGTAGGGGGAGATTATGGCCCTTATCGTCAAAGCGAGAGACTTGAAATCTATCGAGACCATGCCAAAATATTGGTAGAAAAGGGCCGTGCCTATTACTGTTTTTGTAATTCTGATAGGCTGTCGGAAATGCGAGCTGACCAGGAAAAGAATAAAACCCCTCAGGGTTATGACGGACGTTGTCGGAATCTATCGTCTGTGGAAGTCGGCCAGTTTATGGAGGAAGGACACGATCACGTGGTACGCCTAAAAATGCCTGAAGATGGCGTATGTAAAATTGCGGATAAGTTACGCGGAAATATTGAAGTAGATTTTGCCGAATCTGACGATCAGGTCATTCTTAAGTCTGATGGCTTTCCTACTTATCATTTAGCTGTAGTTGTCGATGATTTTCATATGCGAATTTCACACGTAATACGTGGAGAAGAATGGATAACTTCAACACCAAAGCATTTAGTTCTGTACGATGCCTTTGGTTGGGAACCACCCGAATTCATACATCTTCCGTTGTTACTCAATCCTGACGGTACAAAAATGTCTAAAAGGAGAAATCCAACATCTATTGAATATTATCGACGTGCCGGTTACTCTGCTGATGCACTTCTCAACTATCTGGCACTCATGGCTTATCCGCCTATAAAAGAGGAAGAAAAGTTTACTTTATCGGAGCTTGTGAAAGAATTTGATATAAGCCATGTAAACCTAGGTGGGTCAATTTTTGATATGGAAAAACTTAATTGGCTTAATGGGCGGTATCTTCGTGAAGAGCGAACACCACAGCAGATTTTGAGCGAGATGAAGCAATGGTTGGTTAATGATGAACAATTTTTACAGATTATTTCGTTACTGCAAAAACGCATGGAAACTTTGGGTGATTTTATGCCCAAGGCAGCATTCTTTTTTGCTCGAGAGGTGAGTTCGACGGAAGAGGAATTGTTGTCAAAAGGTCGGGAAGCAGGAGAGCTGTCTCAGATGTTGCAGACGGCTGTCTGGGCCCTGGATGGTTCTGTAGAATGGGACACTAAATCGGTAGAATCGAGAGTGCGTATGGTTGCAGATTATTGGGGTTGGCCAGTTAGAGATGTGACTGTTCCGCTTACGGTTGCCTTGACAGGATCCCGAGTGGGCCCGCCATTATTTGAAACCGTAATCCTTTTAGGGGTTGATATTGTCCGGATGCGTTTGCTTAAGGGAATAGATACGCTCGGAGGTTTGTCTAAGAAAAAAGCAAAAAAGTTAGAGAAAGAGTGGGGAAAATCTGTCCCACACTAAATCAACTTTTATTTTTCTTTTGTAGCCTTTGCCATGTGTCGCGTAATGTGACTGTCCTATTAAATACCGGCTGCTCTTGACTAAAGTCTTTCATGTCGGCACAGAAATATCCTAGACGTTCGAATTGAAATGACTCACCAGCTGAAACTTGCCCTAGTGCTGGTTCCAATTTAGCGGCCTCGATGATTTTCAGTGAATCTGGATTTATGTTGTCCAAGAACGTTCCATCTTCTGGTGCTTTCCGCGGATTCTCGACCTGAAACAATCTATCGTATAGGCGTATTTCAGCGTTGACGGCATGTTTTGCTGAGACCCAATGCAAGGTAGCTTTGACTTTACGTCCGTCCGGTGCATTACCTCCGCGAGTCTCTTGGTCGTAGGTGCACCGCAGCTCTATGATCTCTCCATTTTGGTCTTTTACGACCTCGTTGCACTTAATGAAGTAGGCATAACGTAGTCTTACTTCCTGCCCCGGTGATAGGCGAAAAAATTTTTTTGGAGGCTCTTCCATGAAATCATCGTGTTCAATATATAACTCTCGAGCAAATGGTATTTTTCGGCTTCCGGAGCTAGGATCTTCGGGGTTATTTATTGCTTCCAGCCATTCTTCATGTTCTTCGGGGTAATTCTCGATAATAATTTTTAAAGGCCGAAGCACTCCCATACGTCTTAATGCCGTTTGGTTTAAATAATCACGCATACAAAATTCAAGAAGGGCCACGTCGATATTATTTTCTCGCCGAGCAACTCCAACCTCTTGCCAGAAACGGCGTATAGCTTCAGGTGGGCAACCTAACCGTCGCAGTCCTCGGAGCGTATATGTGCGCGGGTCGTCCCAGTCATTGATTATTCCAGATTCGATCATTTCACGAATATATCGCTTAGAAAGGGCGGTATACGTGATATTTCCACGAGCAAATTCGATTTGACGACTTGGAAATATTTCCAAGCTGTCAATGAACCAGTCGTAAAGAGGTCTATTGTTTACAAACTCATTCGAGCAAAGTGAATGTGTTACACCTTCTATCGAATCGCTTTGTCCATGTGCCCAATCATACATTGGATAAATACACCAGTCCGTTCCCGTTCGATGGTGGGGAACATGTAGAATTCGATACATTATAGGATCGCGTAGATTTATATTTGGAGAATTCATATCAATTTTGGCTCTTAGCACTTTTGAGCCTTCAGGAAATTCACCGTTACGCATTTGTTCGAAAAGATAAATATTTTCTTCGATAGCTCTTTCTCGATAAGGGCTATTTTTTCCTGGCCGCGTAAGGGTTCCCCGATTTTTTCGAATCTCATCTACGGATTGATCGTCTACATAAGCTAAATTTTTTCGAATTAGCTTTTGAGCCCATTCATATAGTTGCGGAAAATAGTCTGATGCAAAGTATTCGTATTCTCCCCAGCTGAAACCCAGCCAATCGATGTCCTCACGAATTGCATCTACAAATTCCTGTTCCTCCCGTGCTGGATTAGTATCATCAAAACGTAGATGGCAGCGACCGCCAAATTCTTCAGCGATTCCAAAATTTATACAGATAGCTTTGGCATTGCCGATTGTCATATATGCATTTGGTTCGGGGGGAAAACGCGTGATTACGTTCGTATTTTTGCCTCCTGTTAAATCTTTATCTATTTCTTCGTGCAAAAAATCGCGGGTTTTTTGATGGTCGTTTTCTTGTTGGTTGTGTGTGTTGCCCATGATACCTCTTAAATATTAACATCAGTTGCAAAAAAGAAAGCTTAGTGAAAAAACATGGACATTATGAGACGTTAAAGCCCGCTGCGACTGTATAGTGTAGCGGGCTTTAACGTCTCATAATGTCCATGTTCTGAAATCTATTACCGACGAAAAAACATTTTTAAGGCTACTCTCTGCTGTACTTTTAAAGGATAGGATACTAAGCTTAGGGATGCAAGCAAGAGGGTAATGATATAACATTTTTATTTATTTCTTCGTCTCCAGCTACTTGTCCTCCAATGTTCGGAAGGCCTCTTATATGGTTGACCTTTCGGAGGGAGAAACTGTCGTAAATGTTTACAGCCATACGCAAAACCTTCTAAACCTGGGAAACCACGATCCTCATTTTCTACACACAGCACATAGCCGTAACCTGATTCAAGTAGAGCTCCAATGATGGTGGACCAATCAAGTTGGCCGCGTCCTGGGACACGATACTGCCACCACCAATTCCCGATAATCCCCTGCCTGTATTTCATACGTTCACTGATTTCGCAATCTTTCACATCGGCAAAGTACCATTTTCCTGCAAAATCACGGATCACATCTTCAACTGGAAGCATCCCCATCCATAGCCAATGGGATGGGTCGCAGGAGAGACCTAAATGTTCGGAGGGTACGGCATCTAGTATTTTTTCCCACATTTCCGGATTACATCCAATTTGCCCCATCCTCACGGCCACATCCAAAGAAACTTTTATGTCCAAATCCTCAGCAAATTCCATAACGGGCTCGAACATCACCCGGAATCGGTCTACTAATTCGTCTGAACGGTCACTAGGGTTTCCGGGTGGTGAGGAAAACATGCCGTAAAATTGGCCGTTTCTAACTGGCGATCCACTGCTTGTTATTATTACTGGACAATCCAATGTCCGAGCAGATTTAATTGCATCGATAAGTTTCTGCTGTTCTTGTTGTGCTATGGCGTGGTCATCATCTAAAAGGTTGTGATGAGCTGTTATGCACGATAAGTATATCTCATGTTTTGATAGTGTCTCTTTTACTTGAGATGCCCCTCCATTGATAATATTATTCGAGTCTAAAGCACCATTGTCTGCTAATCTTACGCAGTCAAAATCGTTTTCCTTTGCCCAAAGAGCGCACTCGTCGAGGCTCCAGTTTCCATCTCCTCCTGCACTAGTCATAAAGCTAATATCCATATTGTCTCGCTTGATTCTAAGTGTATCCTGCATTAGTATTTTGTGCCTGAATTGAAAATATAATTCAGTGTTCGTTCCAATTCTTACAGAAAACTAAGGAAAAAGTATGGCACACATCAATGAGAATTACCTAAAATTGGCTGCAGGTTATTTGTTTCCCGAAATTGGTCGCAGAGTTAATGCCTATGAAGCGAATAACCCTGACGTAGATATAATACGGCTTGGGATTGGTGATGTAGTAAAAGGTATTCCGCGTCCAATGGTGGACGCTATGAAAAACGCGATGGAAGAGATGGCGCATGACGAGTCTTTTCAAGGTTATCCACCAGATCAAGGTCAAGAATGGCTTCGAGAAGCCATAGTAGAAAATGACTTTCAAAGCAGAGGAATTCATCTAGATGTTGATGAGGTTTTTGTGTCGGATGGCGCAAAGTGTGATTCCGGGAATATACAGGAAATTTTTGGGCAGGAGTGCAAGATTGCTCTAACAGACCCTGTTTATCCTGTGTATTGCGATAGCAATGTTATGGCCGGCCGAACTGGAAATTCTCGAGATGGTCGGTACGATGGTCTTATCTATCTTCCTTGCACTGAAGAGAACCAATTTAATCCACCGTTCCCAAAAGAACACGCTGACGTTATTTATCTTTGTTCGCCCAATAACCCTACAGGCACTGTTATGACTACCGAGGTACTGAGGGAATGGATTGCTTATGCAAAAAGAGAGAAGGCGGTAATATTATTTGACGCTGCCTATGAGGGATATATAACCGATGCTTCTATTCCACATTCAATTTACGAAGTCGAGGGTGGTCGCGAAGTTGCTATAGAATTCCGTAGTTTTTCAAAGAGTGCAGGTTTTACCGGTATTAGGTGTGGATATACTGTAGTACCAAAGGATATAGTAGGCTATACACAAGCCGGGGATTCTGTTGATTTGCATCGACTGTGGGCTAGGCGTCATTCTACAAAATTTAATGGTGTTGCATATCCGGTACAAAGGGGAGCGCAGGCTGTTTATTCTGCCGAAGGCCAGGTAGCGATCAAAGCGTTGATTAATTTTTATCTCGAGAATGCTGCTATCATGCGCAAGGAATTGACTAAGGCAGGGATTGAAGTTTACGGCGGTAAGCATGCTCCATATTTGTGGTTAAAGACTCCAAGCAATTGGGATAGTTGGGAGTTTTTTGATTACCTCTTAGAGAAGACGCATGTGGTAGGTACGCCTGGGGCGGGCTTTGGGTCGGCAGGGGAAGGCTATTTTAGGCTTTCGGCTTTTAATCAAAGGGACATGATTGATCAGGCAATGGAACGAATTTCAAAATTAGATGTAAATTAGTAGTTGATTCGAAGATAGTTAGTTTTTTATGACGGACTTTGTGTGAAGTTGATTTGCACATGCGTGACAAAAAATATGCTAAGGCACTTTTTTGGAGTATTCAAGTTTTAACAGAGCTGCTTTGTCATGTTAATGATGTTTATACATTTTTCCTTTTGAACATTACTCGTTAGGTTGCTGCTCACTGTTCCAAGCTGGCTTGTACAGCTGAATTCATTCTTAATTAGTGATTCTAATAAAAATTTTAACAGATTCAAAATGTTGTGATTCAAGAGTCTTAACATTATTGGTATTGTTTCGAAATGGTCGACAAAATATTTAAAACAACAAGAATTTTGTTGACTAAACAATTTTTCAAGTTTATACTGTATGCTTATAATTTAACTAACTTTTATATAATATTTATACATCAATCATATGAAATCAAAAATTGATAAAGCAAAGGTTCGTACTTTTTCTGCAACAGAACGCGATTTTGCAATGTTGGATGCGGTCGCGCGTTATCATGGAACGAGCAAAAGTGCAATGATAACCGGGTTGTTTCGCAAAGAATTTTGGCGGGTGTTTCCAAATGGAACTGAGGCCGTAGAGCCGGATCAAGGAGTACAGTCAAAGTAATGACTCAATCTAGTGAAATTGTTTCCGCATCGATAAAAGAAACCTATGGAGACATTCCCACTCAAGAGCTTGTCGAACAGATAGATACTCTTCGACGTGAAAAAAATGCGGTTATTCTTGCTCATAACTATCAGGTACCCGCTGTCCAGGACATAGCCGATGTCACAGGTGATTCTTTAGGACTTTCAGTAGAAGCTTCTCGTACGGATGCCGACATAATAGTTTTTTGTGGAGTACACTTTATGGCAGAATCTGCTAAAATATTGAGTCCTGATAAAAAAGTTCTTTTGCCGCACTTAGGTGCTGGATGTTCATTAGCAGACTCAATTACCCCCGAAAGTCTGGACGACTGGAAAGAGCGTTATCCTGGGTACGAAGTCGTCACATACGTAAATTCAACGGCCGAGGTTAAAGCTGAATCTGATATTTGTTGTACTTCGGCCAATGCGGTTTCGGTTGTTCGAAGTTTGGATAACGAAAAGATTTTGTTCACTCCAGATCGCAATTTGGGGCGTTGGGTCGCGCAGCAAGTACCGGAAAAAGAAATTGTTATTTATGATGGAGCGTGTCCTACACACGATATTCTGCGGTCGGCGAGTGTTGAGAAGACGCGAAATGACTATCCAGAGGCTGTGATCATTGCTCATCCTGAATGTAGACAGGATGTCGTCGAGATTGCCGATGAGGTTTGTTCGACTACTGGGATGATAGATGTGGTAAGAAAGTATCCGGAAACCAGTACTTTTATAGTTGCTACTGAAAATGGTATGCTACATCAGCTTAAAGAGCGTTACCCAGACCGAGAGTTTGTTGCGGCGGACGGATGTATTGGTTGTAGGTTACATTGTCCGTATATGAAAGTTACTGGTCTTCAAGATTTATATTTTTCTCTTTTGGAAGACCGTTTTCAAATAGAGCTCGATGATCAGGTAATAAAAGATGCGAGGAACTCTTTAGAGCGGATGATGGCCGTACCTCGCGACCATTAGAATTAGGCTCGGGCTTTAATTCCGAGTACAAAATTTTGCAGTGATGAAATCTGCAGAATTTGAAATTTCGCCTGTCAAACTTGGAAAATATCTATAAAGACACTAGATATCGATTCGGAGTTGTTGTAAATTCTCTCTCTCCAATACTTCGCATTCCAAATTTTCTGTCGGTCTGGCCTTTCTTATATTCTAAATATAGCTGTTAATTAAATTTTCAAGCATTTCTTCCTGTCCGCTCTTCTTCTCTGATTCTCCCTTAGATAGGACGTAGGCCTCAAGGTCGGATAACGTTGCTTTGCCCTGCATGATTTTACGTCCTATTCCTTGTTTGTAAGACGAATAACGAGCAGATAATAAGTCGGTTAACAAGCCGTCCTCTAAGATCTGTTGGGCTACACGTAATCCACGTGCAAAGGTGTCGATGCCTCCGATATGCGCGTAGAACAAATCGTTTAGTTCAAATGATCCCCGACGAAGTTTTGCGTCGAAATTTATTCCACCCCTCCCAAGTCCTCCCTGTTTAAGTAACACCAGCATGGCGAAAGTAGCACTATAAAGATCTGTTGGGAATTGATCGGTGTCCCAGCCGAGTAAATAGTCGCCTCGGTTTGCGTCAATGCTGCCGAGTTTTCTTTCTGCAGACGCGACGCTTAGTTCGTGTTCGAACGTGTGGCCAGCTAATGTAGCATGATTAGCTTCGATGTTTATTTTAAATTCATCTAATAGATTAAACTTACGAAGAAAACTCAAAACCGTTGCTACGTCGTAATCATATTGGTGTTTTGTTGGCTCTTTAGGTTTGGGTTCGATAAGCAAGGTCCCTTTGAATCCGATGTTCTTTTTGTGCTCCACAGCCATTTGTAGAAGACGTGCCATTTGCTCTTGTTCCTGCTTAATATTTGTATTTAGCAAGCTAGAATATCCTTCACGACCACCCCAAAAAACGTAGTTTGCTCCTCCTAACTTATGTGTGCATTCCATAGCTTTTTTAATCTGTGCTCCAGCCCAAGCGAATACGTGAGCATCTGGATTTGTTCCTGCGCCATGAGTAAAACGTGGGTGGGAAAAGCAGTTTGATGTTCCCCAAAGTAGCTTGATTCCTGTGTCAAGTTGTAGTTTTTTTGCCAGTCGGACCATTACATCCAACCTTTTATTAGTTTCCTTAAGGTTATCTGCTTCTGGTGCAATATCTCGATCGTGCCAGCAATAAAAGGGAATGCCGAGTTTGTCTATAAATTCAAAGGCTGCTTGCATAGTATCTTCTGCTCTTTGCATAGGTTCTTCGGATTGATCCCAAGGTCGGTCATATACCGGGCTTGTTCCAAATGGATCGATCCCGCCACCCTTGAAGGAATGCCAATAGGCGACAGAAAATCGCAGGTGTTCTTCCATGGTTTTTTGACCAATTTTTTCTTTAGCATTGTAATATTTGAATGACAAGGGATTTTTTGAATCAGGACCTTCATAGCGTATCTTTTTCACGTTCTTAAAGAATTTTGACATAATAAAATTTTTCTCCTATTGAGATAATTTTTTTTGAAAGTCAGTCAGGCTGTTTGTCAGATGTGTCGTAACAATTCTGCAGGGGTATCGATTAGATGATGGGCCCCACTTTCAATGAGTTCTTTGGCGGAACGAAATCCCCAGGTGGCTCCGACGGCAATCATACCAGCATTGAGGGCAGTTTCCATATCTGTGTCTGTATCGCCTACGTAAAAAATTTTAGAGGGATTAAGATTCATTTTTTGTGCAATGTCGAGTGCTGATGTTGGATCAGGTTTATGCGGAATTCCTGCTTGGGCACCGCGCACAATCGTAAATTTCCATTGAGATAGGAGTTGCGTCGCGCAGTCCTGTGTAAAAGAGTCTGGTTTGTTCGATAAAATCGCCATGGGTATATGTCGATCCGCTAATTCATTTAGTAATACTTCAACTCCTTTGTAAGGACGACTTTTATTTTTCCAGCGAATTGCATATTCCTCTTGCATTGCTGTTCGAAGTTTTGTGCGAGAAAGAACAGACAGTTGCTCATTTGAGGGTAATGCCTGTTGTACTAAGGCGTCTAATCCGCGTCCAACAAAAAATCGATACGATTCAATTGGGTGTTGAGGCCAACCAAGCTTTGTGAGGGCAGCGTTCATCGAGTCTGACAAATCCTCCAGTGTATCGAGTAATGTTCCGTCTAAGTCAAAAATTATAGATGACATTTTTTTTCGTGGTTTCTTCCTTAAATTGAGCATTAATTTTTGTTGAGAAAAAGTTTAGTATCTCTTATGGTAATGGGCAAATTTCTTTTGCTTTAAATAGGCAATAGATGAAAAAAAGGATTGTTTTTTTTCATTGGAGGGGAACAATACGACAATGGATTTTGATACAGCATTCGAGATGGCTAACTCTAATATCCGCTTTGGAACTGGTGTAACCCGAGAAATCGGTATGGATGTGAAAGATCGTGGGCTTGGTCGAGTTATGGTTTTAACGGATCCTCATTTATGTGAATTACCTCCGGTGCAGACAGTGTTGGAATCTTTACGTGTCGAAGGTATTGATTTTGAACTTTTTGACCAGGTTCGCGTTGAGCCAACGGACAAGTCTTTTTTAGATGCGATATCATTTGCAAAGGCTGGTCGATTTGACGGTTATGTCGCGATAGGAGGCGGATCTACAATTGACACAGCCAAGGCCGCAAGTTTGTATACGACGTATCCTGTGGATTTTCTGGAATATGTGAATGCTCCGATTGGTCGTGGTCGTCCCGTGCCAGGTCCTATCGCTCCATTAATCGCTATTCCAACTACGGCTGGTACGGGCAGTGAAACCACGGGTGTAGCAATTTTTGATTTTGTCGAGTTGTCTGCAAAAACCGGTATAGCTCACAGGCATATAAAACCAATTTTAGGATTGGTAGATCCAGACAATACGTTCACGGTGCCACCGGAAGTTGCAGCATCAACGGGTGTTGATGTTCTATGCCATGCGTTGGAATCCTATACAGCAATGCCTTTTGGCCAACGTCCTTATCCTGAACGCCCAACATTACGTCCTTCTTATCAGGGATCCAATCCTATAAGCGACGTATGGGCTTTGGAGGCAATGCGCTTGGTGGCTGAATTTCTTCCGCGTGTTGTAGCAGATGCAAGCGACGTTACAGCACGAGCAAATATGCTACTTGCATCTACAATGGCTGGTATGGGGTTTGGGAGTGCTGGGGTTCATTTGCCTCATGGGATGTCATATCCCGTGGCCGGGTTAGTTAAAAGATATTTCCATCCTGGTTATCAAGTAGGCTACCCTATTGTGCCGCATGGGGTTGCCGTAATTGTAAATGCTCCTGCGGTATTTAAATTTACTGCTTCAGCTTGTCCTGAACGGCATTTACATGCTGCAGAGGTGCTGGGGGCAAAAATTGATGGGGTAGGTTTAGATCAGAGCGGAGAAATCCTTTCGTTTCGGATTTTGCAATTAATGCGTGAACTGGGAATGCCAAATGGACTTGAGGCTTTGGGCTACGGTACTGATGACATTCCAGTTCTTGTTGAGGGGACATTGCCTCAACACCGTGTTACCAAACTATCTCCCAGATCGGCTGATAAAGAAGATTTGTTCCATTTGTTTACTACAGCTCTACGCTATTGGTAATAGATGATAGCTATGGTTGTTTCGAATTTACTATTTTGGGCTCAATTTTTAGTTGGATGCCGAATTTAGAAATAACAGAATCTTTAATATTCTCTGCTAATTTGAGAAGCTCTTTCGTGCTCCCGTTTAAATTGATTAAAGCTAGGGCATGTCGTTCGGATACACCGATCCCACCACATCGGTAGCCTTTTGTAAATCCTGCTTGTTCGACTAACCACGCAGCCGGGATTTTAATTTTTCCCAGAAAAGGGTAATGGGGAAGCTTGGGGTAAGCTAATTTCAATTCCTCGGCTTGTTCGGAACTTATTACTGGGTTCAAGAAAAAAGATCCAACGGATCGACCGTTTGGATCTTCTACGTCAATGATCATAGATTTATTTCTTCGAAGAGCTAAAACGGCGTTTCTTGCTGTGGAAAGAGCCTGTGGGCCAGACTGAGCCGAGAGCTCCTCATGGACTTGTTGTTTAAGCTCTGGGTAAGAAATTGTAGGCTTACCATCAGGATTTAGTCGGTAGTGAACGGAAGTGATAATATATTTCTCAGCATCTGAGGTTTTGAAACGACTTTGTCGGTATTCAAAATTACATTCACTTCCAGGGATACGTATGATTTCTAAACTTGTTCTATCGAGCACCTCAATCCATAAGATGGTATTGCTTACTTCTTGGCCGTAGGCACCTACATTCTGGATTGGAGTGGCGCCAACCTGACCAGGAATGCCAGAGAGGCATTCCAAACCGGCAAGTCCGCGTTTGATCGAATTTGCAACGATTGTATCCCACGTTTCTCCGGAAGCCGCGGTGACGCCTTCGGTTGTAAACGTGGCACCTTGAAGTGCTATGTGCAAAACCAGACCGTCGTATCCGTCATCTGGAAAGATAATATTGCTTCCGCCGCCGAGTAATTGAACGGGTATCCCCAAATTGTCGGCCCACCTGAGGTTATTGCGGATATGATCAACGTTTGTGCATCGAGAAAAATAACGTGCCTGACCACCTAACCCAATGGTCGTATACGGTGCTATGGAGATATTCTCCATTATTTGACTCGGAATATTCATATCAATGTGTGATGTTTACTGGCCATTATAGGCCAACGGTGATTTTTTATTAGAGTAATAAGGGGTAAATTTCAGCCCTTTATCCGCTTAGCTAAGTTATGTCTCTTTTAGTAAATACACCATTCGTAAGCTTACCTTATTGATGTTTCGACCGACCTCATGTGAGAAATGATGAGAGTAGTTTGCGGTTGCGGGAGATGAGATGGTATATTGCCTCGGGTATCCATCTCAAAAAACGATTTCTGAATACCCGACCCACACGTTTGTAGCCGACTAATTCTATAATAGTGAGACATGCTTGCCCGCCGCGTTCAAAATTCCCGTTTGGAAGTTGAAGGTGAACGGCCTTCCCACATTCTGAAGCGAGATCGGTGTCGACCGGTGGATTAGGTGCATTTTGATATGGTATCAATTCTACTGACGAAGGGGTGTTTTTTTTAACCCACGCAGCGCAACGGCTACAAAAAACGCAATCGCCGTCCCAGAGAATTGTATATTTTTGATGTTGTTGGTCCAAGATTTTCTCTTTCATTGCATATTTTAACAATTATATTAGTAGCTTTAGTAAGAGTTTCCCACGTTCAAACATACATTTATGAGTACATAATGGAATCAGACGTAGAACATACCGATTCTTTGTCAAAATGTAATCAAGATCTTGAGGATTGTATCCAAGATGTTGATTGGCAGACGATGAACGCGGAAAATTTGTTGGGGTGGGCGTTTAAAAAATTTGGTCCTCGCGCCGTATTAGCTACGAGTTTTCAACGATCTGGAATGGTGATGTTTCACATGGCATATTCCGAAGGAATTCCCTTAAGAATAGCTACTATCGATACGATGCGGTTGCATGATGAGACGTATTCGTTTATCGATCGAGTAGAAGCCCGTTACGGTTTTAAAGTAGAACGTTGGCACCCGAAGACTTCGCACGTAGAGCGGATGGTAGGGCGCTTTGGCGAATATTTATTTTTTGATTCGAAGGAGAAACAAGAGCATTGTTGTGATGTTAGAAAAACGAAGCCCCGGAATTCGATGCTGAAGAGTGTTGATTGCTGGATAAGCGGTTTGCGTTGGGAGCAGTCTGAGCATAGACGGCAAACGGCGAAAAAGGCCTCGCTTATCGGGGAATATGGAACGCAACGAAAGCTGTTGAAATTGAATCCATTGATTGATTGGAACGATCAGAGATTAGAAAATTATGTGCGCGAGAACGAGGTACCTGAACATCCACTGTATGCTCAGGGCTTTCCTAGCTTTGGCTGTAAAGTTTGTGCAACGCCAACCCGACCCGGAGAAGACAAGCGAGCTGGGCGTTGGCGCTGGTTTAACGGGACGGAGACAGACTCTAATGACAAAGAGTGCGGTTTACATTACACAATTTAACTGTTGTAATTAATTAAAGTCATTGGACTATTCGGTCAGGCTGCCAATTTTTTCTCTGAAATAGAATGCGGTTTTTCAAATCGTTGTATAACTATCTCTTGTGATTATTGGTAATAAAGAGGAGATGTCGGTGAAACCTACAAATTTAAGCTTTGTAGTTTTTATGCTGATATTGTTGTTGGATGTTTCCGGTTCGGTCGCCCAAGAGTATGAAGATGTCGTCTATCTGAAGAATGGGGGAATGAGACGGGGGTTGATCCTTGAGCAAATCCCCGGTGAATCAATCAAATTGAAAACGAGTTATGGCGAAATTTTCGTCATTAAAATGTCGGATATTTCTAAAATCGTCAAAGAAGAGAAGAAACTAACAAAACGAATCATCTATGGTTCGAACGAGAGGTCAAAGAGCAAGTTAGAGAGTTGGTATGCGTATTGGGCATTGGGAATTTCGAGATCCAAATCTTCTGATTCAGAACTAAATGATACGATGGATTTTTTAGAGGCTCTTCCAGGAGTGTCCCGAACTAGATTGACTTTAGATATGCTCGGTTTTTATTTCCCTAGAAACTTAAACATGTTGGTGGGCGTTGTGGTTAACGGTGCCACAGATCATTGGGATGTCCCGGCGGACTACATGCGGATTAATTCTTATATGTACTGTGTTAGTGCGCTATATTTTCCCGAGATCATAGGAAGAGGAATATTTTATCGAGCAGACATTGGCCCAGCAGTTGTCGAAGCGGAATTTGGTTCCCGGCAAGGATTAACTTCAGATACCGGTTTTGGTTTTCTTTTAGGTGGGGGATATGCACACCCTATTAGGGAAGGCACTCGGATAACAGCAAACGTAAATTATGCGGTAAGAAAAATTGAAGGTGAATTTTGGAACACGTTAGGAATTTCTATAGGTGGTGTTTTTTAATGCCAGATGGGTAGTAAGTTTCGGCTATGAGCCCTGCCTGCATAGCTCTTTGAATATTTCTCCACGTTCAGCATAACTATTAAACATATCGAAGCTGGCGCAAGCTGGTGAGAGTAAGATGGTGTCACCTGGTTGGGCGTGTTGGCGGGCCATTTTTACGGCTTGAGCGAAATCAGTTCCTGCGCGTAAAATAGGACCCACATATCCACTATCCTCCAGCGCTCTACTGATTTTATCTGATTCTTCGCCGATGAGTATCATCGCGCGAAGTGACCGATGCCCACAGGTGTGACCAAGGGTTGAAAAATCTCCGCCCTTACTGGCCCCTCCAGCTATAAGAACCACCGGCTCTTCAAATGCGTTCATCGCCGCTATTGTGGCGTCAGGGGTTGTAGCGAGTGAATCGTTATAATAATTGAAGCTGGATTCGATATCGATTTTTTCAAGTCTGTGAGGTAATCCGGTAACATGGCTTATCGTTTTTCCAATGGCAATCGGAGCGCAGTTCAGCGCCAAACTGGAGGCAATAGCCGCGCAGGCATTTTGCCAGTTGTGGCGTCCTTTTAACTTAAGCACTTCCGTTGTGCAGATGCACTCTATGCAATTATTATGTCCGCGCACATATACTTCGTTGCCTTCCAACCATACGCCGACGCCATCAATTTTTTTTTCTAAACTGAATCTCAAAATTTGTGCTCTTGATTTTTCAGCAATTTTTTTCGCTGTGATACAATCTTCATTGACGATAAGGAAATCTTTGTCGGTTTGTTGCCGCACAATGTTCGTTTTGGCTTCTACGTATTCATTTTTGTCGGCATGGTAGTCTAAGTGGTCCACTCCAACGGCTAATAAAACGGCTATATGTGGGCTCTTTTTTAGGTCTTGTAGTTGGAAACTCGAAAGTTCCAAAATGACGTTATCGTCTTTTTTTAGCTGATCTAAAAAAGAAACAGGAGGGATACCGATGTTTCCACCGACGAACACACTTTTATCGCTTGTGTGCTGTAATAGGCATTCTAAAATTTTTGTTGTGGTTCCTTTTCCTTTGGTTCCCGTAATTCCTATTAGCTTACTTGGGCAGAGGTCAAAAAACAACTGCGTTTGGCTGGTCACCAAGGCACCACAATTCTTTGCTTTTTGTATTGCCTGATCAATTGGCGAAAACCCCGGTGTGCGAAAAATCAGCTCGAATTCCGGAAGAGCCTCAAGGTAGTTTGGTCCAAGATGTGACCGAAGCATAAGACAACAGTTTTGCAGAGAAATGCCTGGATCAGAATCAAACACCGTATAGGAAATTTGATTCTGATCTAAATAGTTAGCAACGGATTGATTTTCAATTCCAAATCCAAGAAGTGCAATCTTTTTGTGGTTTAAGTCTTCGATGTTCACGTTGTTTTTCTCGGAGATAGGGGTGTTGCTGATAAATTTTTGGAAAAAGAGACGCTGGTTTGAAAATCTAAATATATTTTA
>CEUA01078735.1_pt1 | contig 30229 bp, 27 predicted proteins | sample 361541 | NCBI WGS metagenome assembly CEUA01 (sample SAMEA2623079, study PRJEB7988) | marine metagenome | isolation source: saline water (ENVO:00002010), including
AAGAAAGCTGGCGTGAAAATGGGGAAATAATAAAAAGGAATAAAAAGGAATAAAACTACCTAAGAAACGAAATATATTTTCATCTAGGTAGTTTTATTAAGTGATTCTTGTGTGATTCTTGTGTGATTCTTGTGTAATTCTTGGGTGATTATCAAATTTACTCCTTAAGACCGCCCATGGAGAGAACCTGTTTAGCCTCAGTTGGGAGAACAGACATGGCGAGACCGAAGATGAAGTCGACGTTGTGGTGTACGACGCGCATGAGAGCGAAGAACAGCCACAGAAGAACCATAAAGTTGATGGCGGGGAGGTATTCCTCAGGTTTGAGCTCATCGTCGAGGTTGACGTTGATGCCGAAAGTTTTGACTAAGAAATCGCTCTTGATAGTTTGTACCGCTACGTATTCGAAAGCGAAAGCTAGAAGAACGGAAACGAATACGCCAGCAAGGATAGATCCAGCTACAGCTGCTACAGTTGAAGATTTGGCCATAATAGTGTTTTTGTTAATATTAGTAAATATAATTTTTTGGCGGTAAAAAAAAATCCTTGTAGATTACTTTTTTGGATTAGTTTTTTTGTTGACTTTGTTGATTATAACTGGGTTTTTGGATTGTAGGGTGTTTTTCATTTTGTTTTTGTCCTTATTATCGGGGTCCTTATCTATATTATTTTTGTTGAATTTCCAAAGATCGTCTGAGCCTATTTTGAAAGCTCTGCTTGGTTTTGCTCTGTACCAGAATACACAATCCTCTATATTAGTACTTTTGCTAGTGTTATCAAGTACCATAGCATCCCATCCTTCGGTACAAGAGTTCATGACCTGTCTGAATTGGTCAAAATTCGGGAAAATGCCAAAATAATGCTGCCACAGTTTCTTTTGGTTGTCTACGATATTTTCCCGCAAGCAAAAAACATAGTCAATATTGGTCCTTAGGTCTGGACCAATACCCATACAATATTGCATAGTTAACATAAACATCAATTTCCAATGTCTACCGTTCATAAATATTTCTGTTATGTTCTTGTCTTTCATTACTTTCTTGTCGTACATCATATCGTCAAGCAAAAGAAAAGCGTGAGCTGTATCGGGATTTGCTTTGACAGCAGTCTTTTGTCTCTGAACAATATTTTCTATGATTCCGCTTTCGAATCTGCTGTGAATAAATATTGGAGGCACAAAACTTTCGTAATAATGGTTGCCTTCTTCTGTAGCGCTAATAACGCATCCTATTGGTATTTTCCGGACATGATACAATATGTCTGATACTAACGTTGATTTGCCAGTTCCTCTTTTTCCTATAAAAACGCAAGTGGGTGGACCGGCAGAAAGACGTCTTTTTTCTATGACGCTAGGGTTGAATTTACTAATCTCTATTTCTTTGCTCATTATAATTAATAAATACTAAATAACAGCGGACCTTTACGCAGAAGCGGTTATTTCTGTTTGTGGAGAACCTATTTCGTTTGTGGTGCCGCTTGACCAAAAACTTCGATTGTTAAGAACTCTGGGTGCTCCAGAATTGTTGCTTATTGGAACGGTGTCTATGTTTTTCCCGAATTGGTTCATGTTGGGTGCGTTTGGTTCTAGGGAGGGCGAAGCTACGCTTTGGTCTGTTTTAAGCAATCCAAAATTGTAAGATAGACCTCCATTTCCTTTAGAAAGATACAACTTGTAACACGACCAAACACCTAAGACCGCAGCCAGAATACTCATGTACGTTTTGGTGTTGCTGTCTAATTTCTTATCGGGCGGACTTGCGGGGTCTTTAACGAAAATCCAGTACAAAAGAAATAAGCAAATAACGAGCGTTCCTAAAGTTTCATCCATTAATAAAGAACCACGTTATTTTTAACAAACACTAACCGCACCTTACTCGTCGCTGTCATCGCTATCATCAGAGTCTCCTTGCCAACCTGCGTTGGCAGATTCTTCCGGTGCTGCTGGTGTTGGAGAAGGCGGCGGTGTGTATACGGGTTCGTTTACGTTAGTGCCATTGGTGGGTTGTTGCGGAGAACCGGGGGCGTATTGAGGGGCGTGGCTGTTGAAATTTTCGGAGTTTTGTTGAGGGGGTTGTTGAGGAGGCACGGGACCGAAATTGGAAGCTCCGGGAGGCAAGCCTTGAGGAGCAGGAGATTCCGGAGATGAGTCGTTGTTTTTGTTGTCGAAAGATATGTGTTTAACTTCGTCGTCGTCGTCGCTGTCGTCTTCGTTGTCAAATGCGTTTTTGGAAAGGCGGTTGTCGAAGTTTGTGTTGGAGGAAGAGTCGGAGTCGATGTCTTCTGATTCTTTGCTTGCTACGGAATCGTTGTCGTCGTCTTTGTCGGGGGTGTCTTTTTGTGAGTTATTTTTGCCGGTTTCTGCGAGGTATTCTTTCAGGATGTCTTGTATGGGAAGCATTTCTCTGATTGCTTCTTTGATGCTTTCGTCTATGAGGGATTGTTTTTTTTTAGTGTTTTCTCTTTTTTCTCCGTAGGATATTTCGTGCCAAAAAAGGAGGGGGTCTTGGAATATGTTTTCCGCACACTGTATTAGGACTTTGTGAATAAACGAATCACGGGTCGGTATTTTGATGTGAATGTCTTTTTTGTTTTCGGTGTCTAAACGAACGCAAGAAAGTATTTGAATGTTGGAAACGAAAACGGCGGCTACGTGGTCCATGAGGGAAGGGTATCCTGAAATTATTTTTTTACATTCTCTTTCTATGCTGATGTTGTTCCAGTGGGGTATTTTTTGTAGTTCTAGTTGGAAAAGGACAAGGGCGTAATCTTCTTTTTCGGAGGCGCTGTCTTTGGCTTTATTGTAAATATTTTCGAAAATTTCAAGAATAGGTGGCATTATAGATTGTACCAATTGATATGTGTATTCGTCCCGAGCTGCTGTCCATTCTCTGGAGTCGGTCATATTTAGTATTATTATTAAAATAGAGTTAAAACATAGATTAACTAACGCATAATAATAATGTTTGGTATATGTAAAAAAAATGAGTAAACAAATTTCCGTTAATTTCAAAAAACTAAAAGAAATCTTCGATTTATTAAAAAAACACCACGAATGCGCCGGAACCTTAATCGTTAAACAAGGAAAAGTTCAAAGTTACACAATAAGCAAGGGCGAATCCGATTCAGTAAGAACTCCTTTATCTATTTGGAATTGGCACACTCACCCCCTATTTTTATACAGCAGAGAAGGCGTTTGCTGGGGATGGCCTTCGGGCGAAGATTTGCGAGAAGTTGTATTGTTTGGTTTGGGAGGTAATAAGGCTCATTTCGTATTTACTCTCGAAGGGGTCTACATAATTAAAATAACTTCCTGTTTCAAAAACTGGTTAGCTAAAACTGTTAAAGATCCTTGGGATCGCGGATTAATCGTGGCTGCACTGGAGATGGTTTTTAAAAGTACTCACAATTTGAGAACAAATTCCTACAACAAAAAATACAAAATAAATCCCACTGATTGGATTAACATGGTTCACAGGTTGCGTATTACGTTCTTATTTGACAGAACTCACAAAGGAAACGACCCTTGTGGCAAAATAACGTGTAAAAAAATTATAACTCACGACAACGATTTCGGAGAGCGTAAATTAATGACCATTGATAAGTATGCCGAAACTTACGAGGGAGACAAATTGAATATTTACAAGATAAGTAAAACAGGCACGCTTTTAGACGTTAAAAAAATTAAAATGGAAGAGCTTTTTCAGAAACTAGAACGGTTAGGTAAAGATCTCGAAGCGAAGTGTCCGAACGCAAAGCTCTACAACATCAATTTTGTTCTAAATTCTGGGCTGCCGTCTAATTTCTTAACGATGAAATACGCTAAACGCAGAGAATTCTACAGAACCATAGAAGAAGTTAAACCTCACCAAGAAACGGTAAAAATAACATATTTTTAAACACTATTACGAATAAAGCTTTAGTTCGGGTGCTTATTTAGTTATCATATTTTTTCTTCATATCTTTTAGAACTTTTAATTCAACCATATTTTCATTATATTTATATCTACTATTTACCCAACAATGATAGTGTATTATTTCGTTTTTATCTAATGATATTTCTGTTCTGTGAGAATGTGGTGTAATAATAAATTCTAAAGAGTTTAATACACTAGTATCAATAATTGTTTTTGAATATTTATTTTCTCCAACATACAAACATAAATCAAGAATATTATTTTTTATAATATCATTATTATTTTTATTTGTTAATATATTACTTTTCATTGTTATCGTTTTACCTTTATATTGTGAAAAAAACTTGTTTATATTTGGATAATTAGATACATAAATAAATTCATCTGCATCAATTAATGCTATTTTACTACATTTAGTTTGAAAAGCATTGACACCAATATGTAACGAAATTCTTTGAATATTATTCCAATCGTCTCCTTTAAAAGGTGTATATGGAAATTCAACACACCAAACTTTTCCCTTATATTTTTTACAAATATCACTTATTGGATTATTTTTATCATTATCAAAAATACCTGAAAAACCTAAATTTAGATTATGTTCATTTATTGGATTATTTTTATTTTTATCATTATCAAAAATAACAATACCTGAAAAACCTAAATTTAGATTATATTCAATCCATTCTTCTAATCTCGAAGAATAATCTTTACACATTGTACTTATAATTGCTGAAGATGAATTCAAAGAAAGATCACATTTTTCAAATGGAAAAAATAAATTTATATCTTTTTTAACAGCAATAATCTCATTTTCGATAAAACTAATCTTTGCTATGTAAGTAATTTTTTCATTAATATCTATATAAAAATCATTACTGTTTTCACAAAATACTAAATTGAATTTTATATTTGTAGTTTTGTTCGTGTTAAATATTATATCGATTTTATTAAATTTTTGTTTATATTGTCCATAAATTATTGTTTTATTATTATTAAATAAACATACTTTTTCAAACAATTGAATACACATTTTATATATTAATTATTTAGAAATAAAATTTAAAAAATTACACGACATTTTAAATGTCCGACGGGTTAATACGGATGTATACCCCCGTGGACAAGGTTGTGGTGGGGAAGAAATCATACCAAAAAAAAAAGGGTTTGATTACGTTTTGAGCGAAGCGATACGCTTAAAAGCACACATAATTGTTGAACCAACAGGCGATAATTATTATATCAAAGCGTATAAAGGAGTAATAAGTTTTGAAAATATACAGCAAGATGTTACGAATAATGTTTTAGGGGGACATCGCCGTAAGACTAAACTAACTTTGATTACTTATGTTGATTTAAAAAAACACAAAGCAGACGAACACGATGTAGGTGTCACGTGGCACGAATGCGACCAAGAAGGTTGTAACTCTAAATTTAAAACAGCTTTTAATTTAAAAAAACATAAAGCGTCTGTTCATAATATAGATGTCACGTGGCACGAATGCGACCAACCAAATTGCGACTCTAAATTTAAACACGCAGAAAATTTAAAAAAACACAAAGAATGCGTTCACGATATAGGGAAACACGAATGTGATTTTTGTACTGGTAATAGAAACTCTCGTAACAAATATCAAGATCACACAGGTGAGCACAACATTTGTAATAAATGCTACGAAAAAGTAACAGGTAAAGCAACGAGAAAAGAAAAAGATTGGTCTGATTATCTAGATGTTCATCTGGGAACTGTGGGGCTTTTATCTAGCGATGTTTCTCTGCGACGTTTGGGTGGTTGTCAACTATACAGACCTGATAAATTGTACACAGATACGGACTACGTAGAAATAGGAGAATGTGACGAGCATCAACACGCCAAAAAATCAGGAGATTATTCTTGCGATGAAAAGCGAATAAGCGATATATACGACGAACAGGGAATTGTTGGGAAAACGATGTCGGTTTTGCGTTGGAATCCCGATAATTACGTGGTACCGGAAGGTTACACAAAAATTAGCCAGAAAGAAAGATTAGAAATCTACGTGGCGTTAGCGAAAAAATTGAGAGAAAATTGCCAGCAATCTGATAAAATCCACATATACTACATGTTTTATAGCGAAGACAACCCTAGACTATTACAAAATATACCTCACACGTTAATCTATTCAATGGAAGACGTTAATAATCTGTATTGATAAACCAAATAAGAAACGGTAAAATAACTCAATTTTAAACACTATTATGAATAATTTATTACCTAACGAGGTAATAATTTAATTATAATTAAGCAATGAGGGCTATTCCGCAGTAGAGCGTGAAAAATAGAGAATTTGTCCAAAAGTATGTGTTATCGACGGGAAAGTTGTAAATTAGGAATAGTTTCAATGAAATTAGGAAGACGTTAACGAATTGTTCGCCGTTACCGAGTCTGTAATGGGGGCTAACGAAGTGAGATTTTACCAACCTTACCAGAATACTGTTGTGTCTGTGGGGATTAAATATTAAGAACGTCAAAAATCCTATTCCTAGTTTGCTAATGATAGACACGGTTGATCCAAAAACTCCCGCCTGAGCTTCGTTGATATACCGTGACCAGTAAAGAAACGCCAAAAAATAAGCAAAAACGCTGGGGTCCACGAGTTTCATTTAGATAAAAAAGCAACAACTCTTTAATAAAGTAAATTACACTTGATTCTTAATAATAACGTCGGTTCTACAGTCAATTTTAGAATCCTGAGCCCTTGTCCCGTAACCCATATTTAGATTGAGTCCGATTCTCGGGTCGCTATAAGTGTCCACTATTTTTTTGTCGCTAACGGTGCTCTTTCCAAATTTCCAAGTATTCTGTGTGTTCGCAGTGTTTGCGTGGGGTCTGTCGGCGACTTCGGCATCGCTTCTAAGATCATTTAGCGTGAAAGACCCGATTCGTACTTTAACCGGAGCCATTATGTTTGCGGGTTGTTTGCTGGGTCTGTCTTGGGCTATAGTAGAAGCTCTCAGGTTATTTCTTTGACTTTCTTCTTGGTCGTAAACTTGGATGCGAGGGACTGCTAGTTTGCTGTGGTTAACGCTATTGGAAGAAGTTGTTTCTCTGTGGGTGTGTTTCTGTTCGTCTTGGAAAGCGGGTTGGTGACCTCTGTTTCCGACCGCACCGTAAAGACCTTTGTTTAATTTGTCTTCGGTGTACAACTGTCTGTTTGTTGTTCTAAGTTGGTCGTCCAAGGTGGATTCTTGTTTAAAAGCGCCGAGTTGCCCGGCACTTCCGGTAATATTTCTGATGGTGGATTGGTTCATGTCTTTGTAGTTTTCGTTCACGTAGTACTGAGCGGGTCCGGTGTCTTGTCCTGGTATTTTAGTCACGATTCCTACGGTGTTTGCGATATCTGTGGTTTTTTCTCGGTTAAAAGAGGTGTTAAAGTTTTTGATATTTCCGGAAAAGGCTTTGGTGTTTTGGAGGTCTCCTTCGATGGACATGTGTCCCTTAACGTCGCTCATTTTGTTTCCGGGGAAGTGTGCAGCGTTGGGAACGACGGTTGTTTCTCTGTTGTTTGGGTTTCTGAGGAGTTGTTGGGTGTAATATTCTCCGGTGTGCCTTGAAGTTCCGGGTCCGGAGTTTGGTAATTGTTCCCAGTCGACGCCTTTTTTGTTTACGCATTTGTTGACAACGTAGCTGTTTCCTTGATATTTTTTCATAATGTCGAAGTCTGACTGACCGAAGCCTTCTTCCAAAGCAGGACGAAGACCCCCCGAAAAAGGAATAACGCCGCCGGTTTTCCCTCCGACAACAATCTTTCCTTTGGGAGGCGCTGGAGCGGAAACGGATTCCTTTTTAACGGAATTGACAGTTGCTTTGGCGTCTTGGATAGGTCTGTAAAACTCGTGGAAACCTCTGTTGCCTACGTTCTTTTCGACTCCGATGTTTAGACCGGTGCCGACTTGTATTTTTTCTGTGGGTCTGAGATCTGGTTTGCTGTTGTTAATGTTAACGTATCTGTCTAATTCTGCGCGTTTAAGAGAGCTGCCCCAGACTTCGTCGGTTCCCAATTCTTTTACGGAAAAGATGCGTGCTTCAGGGTCTCTGGAAGATTTTGCGGGTTTTATAAATTCGTCGTTGCCGGTGTGTAATTTCATAGAAGTGACGCTGGATGAAACATTTATGTCGCTGACCCAATTTCCGGAAGGAACGTCGGTCCCAATCATATTTTGGGTATTTCTTCCTCTGAAAAAAGGCACAAAGTTGTTGTGAGTAAACTCGTTTATTGATTGGTTTTGATACCTGGTAGGAACGTTAACGACTTGAGGCTTTCCGCAAGGGTTAACGGCAGATTGAATTATATTTTTGGCTCTTTTATAATCCGGAATTTTTTCCTGAAGTCCCACGTCTTCTATTTGAAACAGAACCGCCTTGACATCATCTAACGTTCCTTCTTGAAGCATAGTGGAAAGCCGAACTTTCAAAAAATCTTCCGATTTCTCTATGGACGGATCTATACCTTTCTTATTAGTAAAATTGTCAACTTTGCTCGATTTAACAAGCGTTTTGTTACGTTGATTTAAATAAGCTAATGTTCCTGATGTACCAACAACAGCCAAAGAAATAAGATCCATGCTTGTATTTGGTAATAAGACAATATATTTATTTCGTGTTAAATGTGTTTAAATCCTTTAGAAAATAGTTTAGTTTCGTATTTACGCAGTAATTCCTTTATCTTTAACATAATTTCTGGTACTGAGACCCCCCCTTTGAATAGCGACAGGTTCAATTACATTTTCTACGTTTTGAGTTTTGCTTGAACCGCTTGCGAGACTACCTAACAGTTTTGGTATGGGATATCCCAGTTCTCTTTTGTAAGAAACTTCTGTGGTGTCGGTACCGGGTCTTGATTTGTTCATAACTCTGTCTTCGTTTAGACCGTGTTGTGCTTGAAATCCGTAATAAGCCCCGGTTTTTTGGTGAGAAAGTGTGGAATTGAGCTGTTCGCTCTTTATAGTGAAAGGTGCGAAGTCTATTTGAGAAGAGGATGCTATGCTTGTGTCGACACTTTTTGGTAATTTTTCAGTTAAGTACCGTCCTACATTTTTAACGTTTGAGTCTGTTTCGATATTTTTGTCGTTTATTGTTAAATTTCTGTTTGATATTCCTGTTTTTGTAATAAATTGGTCATCGTTGATGATCCATTTAAAAACAGATGCTGATTGTTTTTCTGCTTCAACTGCGTAGTTAGACATTATTAATAACTGGCAATATTTTATTATTATTATTGTGAATTATGAAAAAACTATTACAATTTAAAGCTCGCGGTTTTCTCTAACTTTGTTCCGAGTCGAAATACCTACCTGGTTATCGTAGACGGGGTTATTTCCGAAAGCCTTAAAATTTGGGATAGGCTGGTTTGATCCGTATTTGCCGGTGTGAAAATCTAAATCCTTAACAACAACGTGCGAATCAGAATTATCCAATACTGGTGCGATAAAATTATATCTTCCATAAGTTTTTTCCGTAACTTGCTGCATAGATTTAGAACATCTGACGTTCCCCCCAAATCTCAGCTCGCTGCTAACGTCCGCTTTTCTTCTGTCAGCGTTCTCAGAAGCCAAATAACCGTGAGAAACCGGCAATTCGTAAGTAGCGGGAAGTTCGTTCAAAGATGTAGGCTGAGGATTCGGCTTTGGTTTCGCATAAAGAGCTCTCAAAACACCCACTTCAGTGTGCGTTTCCGGTTTTGCTACGGGAACGTTTGTTACGTAGTATTTTAATGGTCTTTCACCAAGTTGAGGACGTTCGAAGCTTATAGCCGTTTGTTGGTTTGCTCGAAGTTTTGTGGACATGTTATAAATAGCGTAGAATTTTTTTCTTAATCGTTTTTCAGATAAATGCCAGATCTTCTACTTTGACCATATCCGTTGTCAGAAGAACAAGCTTGGGTATAAACAGTATAAGGGTTGCCAAGATGGGCAAAAACGCTTCCTTGTTTACATTGCTGCTTTGGACCTTGGGCGTAAAGACTTGAAGCGTAGTTGTTTTGGTCGTCGGCTATCTTGTATATTTGCCTTGAAAAATTCGCTCCGTAAAACTCATCGCTAGGATCCATAGGTATGTTATGCGTCAAAGCCGCTTCGATATCGGGAGATAGCTCGTACGTACTTCCTGATATATTTACAGAAACAGAATCGGAAGGTTCTGGTTTTGAATTAGACCAATTTTTAGCATCTAAAGAACATCCTAAAACTCTAGAACTTGATGCGGGTCCTATAATTTGAAGAGATTGTGTGGGTCCTGTTGCCGGAGAAGATAACGGGAGGGATTTTAATTCAGGATTTCCTACAGGATTATTTTCTGGGGGGTTTTTGAAAGTTTCCGCAATTTCTATTTCTGGCTTTTCTACTTTTGGAGATATTACTTTCGCTATAGATTGTAACGAAATGTATAACAACATTATAATAGTAATATACAAAATAGTTCTTTTTAGGTGGGTAGTATTTTTCTTTTTGAGAGAAGTGATAGCTGAGAGTATGATTGCGAATTTCGTCAAAATGTTAAGTTGGCTGTTGAAAGAAGTTCCAACAGGGTTAAAGTCTAAGTTAAATAATTGACAAATGTCATCTAACCATATTTTATCCATTTCTTATGTTTTGACTATAATAAATATTTAAATATACACCCTATTTATTAAATTTTTCTTTCAAACTTTTAACAATAGTTTCTGTGTGCGATTTAGCCTTATACTCTTGTGATAAGTAGTAATCACATGTTTCCAAAACCTTATTCAACAAGGTTTCGTCGAAAGAAACGTCAATACCTAAATACATATAACTTATAATACACAAATTAGCAAGATACATCCAAATAGCTTCTTTTGTCTTCTGTTGTACTCCGCTATTCCAAAGAGAACTCAAAGAATCTAAAGTATTGAATCCTTCAGCATTTCCTACGGCGTCTTTGATTTCGTCATTTTTCAAGAAAAAATCTTCGTCCTTCTGGAATATACGGGAAGCATACGGATGTACCGTATTAATCCACATTTCTACCGGCATGCGCGGATTCGCTTTTTTGCCTGTTGAAAATGCGTCATGTAAAGTCCACAATCTTGGTTCATCTGGTATAACCTTTTTAAGTTTAGACATAAATTCATCGTAGGTTTTGTTAAATTGAGAAAAAGGTGATACTGACATTGGTTAACTATATTTTTTATTTTTAAAACCGTTAAATGGGCGATTTTATTAAAGGACGTTTTCAATAATAAATCTCCGCATATATTAAAGAATGAACAAAAGTAAAGAAAATACCGACATAAATGTAGACCGAGTGAAATTAGAAATTCAAGGGTCCACAAGACTTTCTGTCAAAGACCTCAGAAAATTAGCAACCAAAATCACCCTAGACAAATCCGACACCGGATTCGTAAAAGTCCTCTACCGCTTTTACGAAACAAGAAAAGGTCTCGGAAAAGAAATGGAAACAGACCAGCGTTACGAAAGACCCCCCATGATCATTCCCGAGGGAGCTTTCTGTAGCAGCTGCGATAACGGTGAGGGTAGAGTGGGAGGTCAAGCACACGACGAAAATTGCGATTTGCCTCATTCTCAATACTTATTTAGCACTGTGGGCTTTTTCAAAAAAGAATTGATAGACCAGAAACCCGGAGCTTTGGGTCCAAACACTACCTTAGATACTAGGATTAAAGAATATACCGAACTCAAAGAACTCAGAGACCGGTGGAACGCCGGAGAACTAACCACAAGCGACATCGAAGATACCTTAAATAGCGGCGTACGCCAAACCCGGGGCAATGTCAAAGTTGTAGACGGCGACACCCCCACCGACATAAAATACAGGGAGGTAAAACCTTTATCAGGAAAAGACACCCTTAAAGAAACTCCGAGCGATTGGAAAAATGCCGTTTGTATTTATTACATAAGCTCTAAAGGAAAAAAAACACAATTTCGCATAGATAAAGAAGGGAAAATTCTCGTATTAGAGTTCCCTTTCGAAGACTATAAGGACGGTAGTATCGTGAGAGAGATAACGAAACGGATATCTAAGGTAATACCGACATGGAAGCCTCTAAAAAAGAAACCGGCTGTGTTAGACATGACTATACGGTCTTTGGAACTGACCAGCGGCGAAATTGACATAGAAAAATTGAAACGGGATCTTTTCCCTTTGCGGGAAGACAAAAGGTATGCTAACGCGGAACATTTGAAGGCGGAGCAAGAATACGCGAGAGGTCCCTCAAAGTTGGTTTTGCTCGGTCCTCAATTGACGATGCTTAGCGGAAACCCGACGCTAGAAATTCCCATCGTGGAACCTCCCAAAACCAGCAAAAAAGGCAGAATACTTTTCAAACTAAGATTTGACGGCATCAACTATTCTGTACAAATATACAAAAAAGGAAGCGTACAAATTAACGTGAGCTACTTTAACCGCCTAGATACCAGCCAACTATCTTACAAAAAAATACAACCCGTAATACTCACCGTATTCAAAATATTACAAGAACTTCTAATAGAAAAAACTGCTTCCAAAATAAAAGCCAGCACTTCGACGCTCAGCAAAAACTACACAGTCTCGGGCTCCAATTTACCAACCCGTGAAAACACTTCTTCCTCCGTATGCCGAGGTGCCAAACCCGGAATACCGAGCCCGCAACCGCAGCCTTATTCGTTCAGAGGAAAGTGCCCGTTGCCCGGACAGTTTATTTATCCTCTGGAAGGGTTTAAGGGAAAAGACGGAAGATACTACCCGTGCTGCGGAAAACTAACCAAAACAGGGAAAAAATCAGAGTCCAAATACAGACAACAACTATTAAACGGTTTCCCAAATTCCGAAGAAGCCCGCAACGCAGGCGTGCCGACTTCTCCAGACACGGAAGATAAGCTAAGCGGAGTCCTACCAAAAGACTTTGACAAACCCGGCACAAAACTCCAGGTCAAACTCTCTCGCGGAGAAGGTTGGATTAATGTTAAAATGAAATCCACCGAAAGAAACGGAAAATTCACCGTTACCACCGACGGCGGAAAACAAGTCGTTATTTCCAGAAAAGATATCAAACCAGAATCCAGGTTCTTGTTGGGCGTGTCAAACCTTCTAAAACAAAGAGAAACAACCCTCAGAGAAAAATTCGGCAAACAAAAAGGAAACAAACTTTACAGAGACTATCTTTGCGCTCTCATGTCCAGCGTCGGAAGAATGTGCCCCGGCTCAGAAATAAAAACCCAATCAACTAAGCAAATGTCGCAAGAAGAAGCCTTAGACATAACGGCGTCAGGGCTAGATTCCGTGCCGTTCTTTTACCTCACTTACACCGAAATACAAAAACTCGTCAACTACAAATACGGGGTCGTATCTGTGCCAGATTCTTCTCAAATTGTGGCTCTTCGGAAAGGTAAAGAAACCGACACGGTGAACATCGTGGATTTGGAAAACGGCAGTTTAGTAAAAGTTAAAGACTGGAAAGGCTTCGGCGGAACGTTGATTGGCTGCGTTTACAAATCCGGAAACAAAAACGTGTTTGTTATTTGGAAGATTGGGGAAAATGGGAGCACCTACGGAATACCGCCACCGAAGTGGAAAATGATAAACGCTTTGGAAAAAGGAGGCGTCGTACAAGAAAATATCGTGGAATTCTGTAAAAACACTACCGAAGCTAAGCTAAACAAAAGTACCCTCATTTTTGTTCCTATACCTAGACGCGGCTTCAGCGATTCCGGATCAACCGGAAGTTCAAACACGCCTCTCGTATGGACATCAAAAGGCGTACAAAACAAACCCCACATCACTTTACAGTTATTACAGGAAATCAACAGAAATAAACAAAAATCGGAGTGGATAGTGGGAACTGAAGGCAGCGTTTTCCCCAGAACTCTTCTCGGAAAACGACCCCGCTTAACCATCAAAATTAAGAATACCGACGTAACTAAAATGAAGTTAATCGATATACCTACACAACAAAGATACGTATTTGTTAAACCGCAGTTTAACAGAGAAGGTATTTTAGACACAGACAATCCTTTTGTTATACTGGGATTGTCTTCCAGGGGAGAAATGCCAAAGAGAAGTCTTGAAAACGCCATTTCGATGTGTGTGTCAAGACCCCCTTCCCGCATTTTTAAACCGTTGAAATATAAAGGAGAGACGGCTTTATTCATAGACGGTAAATATTACATTTTTGACGAAGATGTCGGGAAATTAGAAATAGCGTAAAATGCTTAACAGCAGCTACTGTCAACAAAGAAATACGGACTTTGTTCGAGAGTTTTAAACAAAGTTGATTCGATATTATGGCTATATTGCGGATTAATATGTATAAATTCCAAATTTAAATTTGATATTTTCAAATATTTATGATTTGTTTCTAAAAAATTATCAATATTTGTAATTTCGTCTTTTATGAAAAACTTTTGCGTCTTAAATTTATTATTCCTATTTGACACCACAAAAGTACAAATTAACCCCTTTTCATCCGTTTTAATACACCTATCTATATAATCCTTGTAAGAAACCGAATCGGGGATTCTCTTCATTACCTTTTTCAAGGAACTATTAAAATAAAACAATCCACACTTTTTAAATACTATTCAATTGTCATCGTCATAAGGAGTATTTCTGTTATCTTTGTATAAATATATCACCTTGCTACACTTCGGACACACAGGTTTGTTTAATGAGTTGGTGGTTATTTCGTGACCATATTGTATATCTACATTACAAGAAAAACATATGTAAGTATACGTAAAATCAATAGCTGCTCCGCCACCATCATTGTCGTTTTCTTCATCTTCTAGGCATTGAGCACAATCGCAAGTTGAGAAATTGGTTGTATATCCTGATGTAAAATGTGCGAATCCGCATTGGTTACAAGTATAACCTCTTTTTCTGTCCAATATGATTTTGTTGCCGTTTAATTTCTCTCCGCAATTTAAACATGGACTTGCGAGAAGCCACGAGTGGTAGGATATTTTTGGTGCTTGTTCGTGCTCCATTTATCGTAAAAAGTTTTTAGTTTTTAAATTTCCTAATTTGGGTGGTTTGTTTTGTGCGTTTTATTTGAAAAGTTTGTGGATATTATCGGTTCTGTGTTGCTTCTTTTTCGTTTTTTCAGGTCGTCGTCGTTGTAATCGCTCGGTTTCCAAAAATAGATTGTTATCTGTTTTAAATCCTGCGACGTCTCTATCGAAGTGAGAATCCATCCTTTTTTATACATAATCTCAACTATTTCATTATAATGTAATTCCTCGGGTTCCGTAACAACGTACGATATACTAAATTGTTTCATTAACTACTCTATATTATATATAATTCTCTAAATCAAAAAAAATATTGATATTAATTAATATTAACATCACAATAACAGATGTCTTCAAAACAAAACAAATCCCCAGACCTCGAAAGCGGCGAAGGAGAAAACCCAACATCAAAACCAAAAACCGTGTGGCACGAACAACAAATGGTAATACTGAAAGAATGGGGAGAAAAAGCGGGAGGGTATAGGTGGATGCACGAAAGAGCTGCTGCACGCTACAAGAAAATGCACATTCGTTTCAGTTTACCCGTAATTATTCTTTCAACGCTTGCCGGCACAGCGAATTTTGCCCAGGGCTCTTTCACAGGAGAACTCGCCGAATGGGCGCCAAGCATAATCGGAGGCGTTAACTTGTTAGCCGGGATGATAACAACGGTAGCTCAGTTCTTAAAGATAGGAGAGTTAATGGAAGGGCACAGAGTCGCAAGTATCACCTTTGGTAAATTCTCGAGAGCTATTGCGGTAGAATTGTCTCTTCCTCCCGACGACAGAACCATGAACGGAGATGAATTTTTAGATAAGATGAGAATGGAATTTGACAGTCTATTAGAAATGGCACCTCCGATACCGGTGGATCTCGGGCAACTTTACCTTTCAACCATCAAGAAATTAGAAAAAGCTAATCCCAAAATGCCCAAAATATCCTTGCCAGAAATACTCGAAGTCAAAGGTCTCACGATGTACATGCCGACCGTCGAAGAAAGAGCCGGCGACATCGTGGGTCACGCAGCAGGAAAATTACTCGAAAAAGGCATTCTCGGAAAACTCAGAAAAGAAGAAAGCGAAGCAAAAGGACTCATAAAGAAAGCCACCGCTTTTGCTCCTGCCGTAGTATCCAGCGTCGCCAACGCCGCAAATGCCAAAGCCCAAGTCGACGAAGAATTGGCAAATCTCAGAAAATCGGGAGCCGTTAAATCAGTAAAACAAGTCCCCGCAGGTCTCGCTATGAATTTAGTAGAAGACGTGATGAGCAGACAAGATGCTCCTCAAGCTTTGCGAGGACTCGCCGAGTTCGGAGGAAAAGCAAACAAAATGGCAGACATCATGAGACGCAGCGAACCAAACTTGTACGCTTCAGAAACTACGAACCCCGCAGAACAAATGACACAGATGATGACTGGTATGGCGGGAGATATAATTTCCAGTAAAATAGAGGAAGGTGTGGAGGAAAGTATGGAAGAATTACAAAAACAGGCGGGTGGGTTTTTACAGAGCATGGCGACTGCGGGGAGTAAGGGACTCGCAGATCAAGGTGACAAAAAGAAGAAGTAAAGTATTTTAAAATAAGCCGATAAGGTTTGTAAAACAAACTTGGGTGGAGGAGGTGGTATTTTAATTACAATTCGAGCAATAATTTGATGAGTTTGAAAAGTTGTTCTGGATTTTCTCCGGGGTAACTTTCCACGTAATAAGTTTTTTCTCCCCGCTGGGGATTTTCAAAAATGATATTTGTGTAAGCAGTTATGCGAAATATGGTTTTTAGTATTTTTCCTTTGTTAGCAACCGCCGCAGCTCCGGCAGGTTTTAGCGTCATAGGTATTATAACAACGGGGGTGTTGTAAATGTAATCGGTTTTGAGTTTAATTATATTTTTTCCGTCTGCGGTCCACATTTTGGGTTGTCCGTCGAATTTCGGGACTTCGAGTTTATTTTCGAGGAGGATGACTTCTCCTTTTGAAGGGCTGTGGAATTCGTGTAAAACTGCTTTTGGGAAGTCTCTTTCTTCGAAGCATTCTATTGGTACGGATTTGTTAGGTAAGCGAATAACGAACTTTCTGATTGGTTTTTTGCTTGCGACGGAGTCTTTTTTACAAAGTTTTTTGAGGGAAGCTTTGTTGGATTGAGAAAATAGATCGGACCGGTGAAGAACTCGGAGTATTTGATACCGCGTGAGGTACTTTGTGATTTTGCGGGGATCTCTTGCGAATACGCTTTTCAGATTTTTAACTGGGTAAATCCACGCATTCACCACGCTATTTATCGTTTTGTAAGCGTTCGCTTGCTTATCGGTTCGGTACCTAACCCACGAATTCTTTATGACCTGCCTCTTCAAGTCAAGCCCGGTCAGTCTAAGTTCGACGACCAGTTCTTTGTTTTCTTGTTTGGGTTTGTCGGAAGGCAAGTCTGCGGGTTTGTCCAAACGCAACGTGTATTCTTTTTGAGTTTTCTTGTCGGTGTATTTGTAAGTGTATTCTTTTCCGTCACGTCCGAGCACTTTGTTGTTTTTTCCTAAAACCATGTCGATGGTTTGGTCTTCCTGGGGTTTCCATTTGTGTTGAATGTTGTCGCATCTGGACCAAGGACCTTTGACGTATGGCGTGGAGGTGTCGTTTAATATTAGTCCGTCTAGCATAGGTTTGGAAAATCCTAGTTGTTTACAGTAGCCGGTGAATTCTTTTTTGATGTCTTCGTAAGGGTCTTTAGAATTGGAATAGAATTGTCTGGAGTAGTAGGGTTTTATTTCGAAACTTAGCCAGTTGCTATCTTGGTTTTCTGCTTTACAGTATTTGTTTAAAGTTTGGAGTATTGAAAACCGTTGATCGAAGCTGAGTCCTGTGATCATTTGTCCTTCGAAACTTAAAATATCGAAAATCCAATAGATGAACCGAGTTCTTCCTTTTTTCGTTTCGGATACCATTTCTCCGTCTAAAATACAGGCAGGAAAGTTGCGTGGCGAAGGCAAGTTTCCGGTTGTATGTTTTGGTTGAAAAACTCGCAAATGAGTGCCTGAACCTCCTCTATCGATAAAAAAAGGTTTTTTGGGTCCGGTGGATTTGGGGTTTAAACGGACGCTGTCAAATATACACAAATACCGCGTCCCATCAACTTTCGGCGTTACGTTGAAATTCTTTCTCCAAATATTGTATACGTGTTTGCTTTCTAACGTTACAGGGTTTCCTCCGATAAAATCTTTTTGTTTGGTCCTATTTTTATATTGTTCTAAAACTGGTTTAGAAAATTCCACGCGTTGCATTTTATTAAAAACGAACATTTTATTTTAGAAATTTTTTGATAAAGCTTTCGGCTTGATAAAAATCGCTGTAGTGATCGTTAGGTCTAAACACTACATGATTAGCACAAGTGTGTGCCAATTCATGAACGAGAAGGTCTTCGTCGTAAGGATATTTAGTTGTTACGAATATTGTTCTGTAGGAAGGTCGTAAAAAGGGTATATTTTCGGCTATGTGGCTGGCGAAATCTCCTTCTATGGCGGAACCTTTTAGTTCTCTTTTAGGGTTAGTTATTTTAGGACCAATTTTAGCTTCATCTCTGTGTAGAACTATTTTGTACGGTTTGTTCATTCCGGAGAAGTTGGGGTTTTTTTTGTCATTTATTTCGCATATTTTGTGACCTCTTTTGTCGTGTATAGAGAGAAAAAGTTTCATTTGTTCTTTTTCTAATTTGGTATTTGCGCGGTGTTTATTTTTTTTCATATTTTTAATTATTTCTTCTAGTTTAGTTTGGTATGCGTATAATATATTTGCCGCTTCCTTAGTTTTTTCGGGAGTGTCTTTCAAAACTTTAAATTTTCTACTAGAACCCGTATCGTTCGGTGCTTTTACATTTGTATAATGCGTATTGCTTTCGGGAAAATCCCACGAAAGTCTGATTATGTTTCTAAGGTTTCCGTTTACTAAAACGTCCCATTCTGTAAGGGGAGAGCTGCTCATATTTGTTTATAGTAAATATTTTAATACCGTGCGATTAAAAATGTAGGTTATTAAAAACCTTTACTATTATTAATAATGTCTGTACCACCTTTTGAAAACAGTTCAATAGAAAAAGAAAAGCAAATTAGAAAATACGATGGGGATAGCTCTAATTTGGAATTAACGCAACTTTATAAAGAAGGTAAAGAATTTACGTATTTAGTGTGTGTTTCGGGGAAAACGAGCAATCACGTTGTTAAATTTACCCCCGGGTTCAAAAACATAACTTCTGTTGAAGTAGTACAAGCAAGAATTCCTTACACAGAATATACTATAGAAGATGACAGAAACACGTTTGATTTTGAAATAGGAGGGGGTAAATACAGAATTACAATTCCTTCCAGAAATTATAATAACGAAGAATTGGTAGACATGTTTAATGCTAAAGCCAAAGATGGAGTTTATGATATTAATACTAATGAAGAAGTCACCTCTCACAATGCAAATAAAATAAGATTAGGAGAACAACAAGGTACTGGCAAATTTTTTTTCTATACACAAAAAGAGGAGGAGAATATTCCTTTTAAAATATTAGAAACGACGACTGCTCTATACCCTTTTGGGTTGTCTGATAACGCCTCGCAGTATACAGAATCTGGTAAGCTTGAGATGGAAGTGTTAGATTACACGGAAAGTGTCACTGTGGACACATATAATCACGGTAAAATGTGCGAAAATAGATACGACCTTGTAGTAACAGATTCTATAATGCTTCGGTGCGAAGAGCTGGACCGAGAATTGAAGAGAGGGTACCAAACGGAATCTGTTATGCCACTGTATGATTTTTTTATGTCGTCTCCGGGGATGGAAGCTTTTCAAAAAGTTATACCGGACAGACCTATAAATCCTCCTTTGAGTCTGGAGACATTTAGTTTAAATTTTACGCGTAAAAAAAGAGGAGATACGAGACAGGACTACAATTTCCGTGGTATAGATTGGCATTTGAAGTTGAAGATAAAGACTTTAGAAATGCCGAGTTCGATAGATGGAGATACGAATAAACAGACGGTAATAATAGAAGATAGGTCGAATTTGGAAGATTTGACAAACGGATTCAAAAAATTATCTAGTAGCACAAGTCCCGGAATACGGAGACAAATATTCCAAGGTCCTAAACAAGGAGTAAGTTCAATGAATTCAACTTTGGCTAACGGTGGAATGACAACGATACCTTCTGCTTACAATAACGATGTTTACGGGTCTGTGTAAAATAATGCTGAATAAATATAAACATATTTATTATATATAACATAAATGGCTGTAGCAGCAAATAGAGTGGGATTAAATGATTACACAAGAGAAACAGTGTCGCCTCATCCAAGATTGGAGACAGAACTTTTCACACAATCGGCAAAAGACGAAGATATACAAGAAGAAATGGACCTTACGAGGTTATACAACGAAGGCAAAGAATACACGTATATTATGACTCTGTCAGGAATTACTAACAATCATTCGGTTTCTGTATCTCCGAGTTTTAACAACGTTATCTCTGTGGAAATAGTACAAGCTCGCATGCCTTTTACGGAGTACACTATGGAACCTGACAGAAACACGTTAATTTTCAAGGTGGGTAAAAATTCCGAAGAAACTTTCACGTTTGACTCGAGAGATTACACGAGCAACGATATTGTAGAATTTTTTAACGCTCGGGTAGGAGAACAAGTTACGAATGAAGACAATTATAAATTAAGGATGGGGGAGGAAGAAGGCACGGGTAAGTTTTATTTTTATACTCTAGGTGATGTTAACAATGTAACAAGTTACGAAACTAGCGACGATCCTCCTGAATTTGAAATAAGCTTGTCGAGTACGGCATTTTATCCGTTAGGGTTGTGCGAGAGCAAACAGAACAACAAGGTTAGCAGCACAGCCAATGTAAAAATAAGAGAGTTGTCGAACGGCGAGATCGGAGATAAAACTTACGGTCACTTATTTAAGTGTCCATTTAGATACGATTTGTTGGTAAGCGATATTATAACGGTAAGATGCGAGGAATTGGACTCTTTATTAAACCGAGGTCACGAGTCTGAAAGTATAATGCCGCTTGGCGAATTTTTCTTGGCGAGTCCGGGTATGAACGAGACGACATTTCAGAAAACGATACCTGACAGACCTATAGCTCCTCCAATAGCGTTAAATAGGCTATCTTTGCGATTTACTCGTAAAAATACGGGGAGCAACACGAATCAAGAGGTTGATTATAATTTTAGAGGGGTTAGGTGGTTCGTTAAAGTCGCAATAAAAACGTTGGAAATATCTAGCTCGTCTGCTCTTAAAATTAGCGAATCGTTTAAATTGGGCGATCGAGAAGATTACACCCAAGGGTTTAGGAAAAATGTTTATCAAGGTAAAAGAGTGATACAAGGTCCTAAAAATGGCGTAAGTAATATGACGTGGACGCCATAAATAACAATTGTTACAATTTAAAAATCTGGGCGTTTATTAAAGAAAGAAAATGTCGCTATCAAATTCCGGAGGAAGTGGTGACCAAACACCAGAAACAAGGTATACGAAATCTAGTACGAAATCTAGCAAGTCTAGCGTACGAAGCATTCCAGAAGCTTCTCAAAAAATAGAGGAGAAAATAGGGATTCTTAAGAGAGAAATAAAAGGTTTACAAAGTAAAAATAAGTCTTATGCGGAAAAAGAAAAAGAACTGGATGTATTGGAGCATATGAAACAAATTAAAGACGTTCAAAAAGAGTACTTGGTATCTATAAAAAAAGACGATAAAAGAGATTATTTGCTTGAAAAGCTAGTGGAAATGGACGACAAAGTAGACAACTACAGCCAAAAATATTTAGACGGAAGCATGAATTACGAAAAATTCGTTTTAAAAGCGTCTTCCACATTAGAAAAACTAAAAGAGTTTCTAAGTACGCTGGAAAGGCACATATCCGTAGAAGCAACCGCGAAAAAAATAATAGGAAAAAGAACCCGAGCAGACGGAAGACCTTTAATTAGAGGAATTGAAGTGCCACCTTTAGCGATTCCGGCGGTAACAAGAAGAAGGTTCGTAAAAAGAAGCAAAAGCAGCAGCAGCGACGAAAAGCCAAGAATTTCATCGAAAAAGTCTGATAAATCGGGAACGTACGATCTATCTAAACAACTATTGGATAAGCAGTTTAAAGTAGTAAATAAGTACACAGGAGTTCCGCAAAAGAAGAGGATTGGCGTAGGTTCTCCGGGGGTAGGTTTGGTTAAACCGGTGAGAGATATAGATGTGATGCCGGACAAGGACGTGTTGAAAATGGTAAAAGACCTTGGATTGAAGTTTCCCGTTATTAAGGATCCAAAAATACGGAAACGAGGAGTTATAATTAACAAAAAAGACAAAGCAAAAGTAGCTCGCCGCTTATTGAAAGAATATTACAAAAATCAAAAACCAGGAAGACAATTGGTAATTAAAAGACCCGAAGACGTTCTTCCTAAAGTGCTGTCTAAGAAAGAAATCGAAAAGATAGGCACTCAACCCGCTAAGAAACTAGCTATTCCCGCTCTTCCCCGCCGAAAAGTCAAAGTTCAAAAGAGAAAGCAAGTTAAAACGCAGAAGAAACCTCCCCCTCAAATAACAGACGAAATTTTCGATCCGTTCAACCTTAAACACAATCAAGTTGTAAAAGTCAAAGGAAAAGGAATGATAACTAAAATCAGAAGTCCACCTACGCCTTTGGGAATTCCCTCTCAACAAACTGGCGAAGTTCCGAAAGTACAATACGACCCCCGCGAATCGTGGTTGTGGTCGCCCACGGAAGAAAAATACAAAAAAGATTACGAGAAGATGAAAAAGTCTTTACTGCGAGCGATTTCTCGTGCTTCTGTGGGCAACCAAATGTATTTAACCCACGTAATAGATTATAGTCACAGAGAACTCCAAAAAGCACGTTTCCAGATTGGTCAGAAAGAGATGACGCGTGGAAAAGGTGTGGTTGGGAAAAAGCCTTTGGTTCTCTCTGGAAAAGCGAAAGAGCTAATAGATAAGATTACGGCTAAAAGAATAGACCGCGTTCCGGTTTCTAAGAAAATAGCGGAAGTTTCGCAGAAAGATTTGTACGTGCCGGTGGAAGGTCAAATAAGACCCGGAGGAAAAGTGCCGCAAAGCCGCGTTATTAAGGTTGTTCCGAAAGAGGTGTTGAATTACGATATACCTTCTCATTACCAGCGAATCGAAGTTTTGAAAATACCTAAATACATAGAAACAAAGCAGGAACACTTTTTGGATTCTACAGGTAAAGCGGTGGCTCCCGGAAGAGTGGTGGAAGCAAAGAAGCAGGAAATCGTACGAATAACGCCAAATTGGAACGACGTAAAAGCTACCGGAGAAACCTGGAAAGACGGCAACACTTTGTACAAAAAAGTCACAGTCCAAGACTTAGAAAAATACCTCGCCGAAACATATCTAAGAAAAGACGCAGAAACTTCTCCGGTCCGTATAAGCGTTGAAGACAGAGCTTACGCCTATCAGCACGCAGTAGATTTTAGAAAATTGAAAGGTATAATAGACAAAGAGGCTATAGATAAGGCTCGAGGTTCGGATTCTCCTAGCAAGTCTGGTTCTTCGCAGACGAAGTTGTTAAGAGAATTGAACAATATTTTTGTGGAAATAAGGCGGGTCGGAAACCTAAAAACGGAAGACAAGTACGTCAAAAAAGGCAAGAAAACGGTAAAAGCGGCAGACGTAATTATGACCGAGGAGCAAAGAAAGAAAGTTCTAGAAGGTAAGATCACGGTACCAGGAGCTCCGATGGTAGAATATTTACAAACGGCAAAAGCAGAACTTCAAAAGTTGAGAACGCAATTCGAGGCTAAAGGTGCTAAATTAAAAGACGCAAAAAGCAAAGCCCAATTTGCTCGCTGGAAAGAAAACATCAAAAAGATTTTCTCAAACATAAACCAGGGTCAATTTAAAAAAGAACTCCCGAAACTTAAAAGAGGAGGCGGTGGCACCGAAAAGAAAGCTCCCCGCGCGGCGGCTTTTATGCGGGTCCAAAAAAGTAAAAAATCGTCTTCTTCCTCGTCGTCTTCTTCGCCGTCGTCGTCGTCGAAAACGAAGTCTTCCCCTAGCAGCAAAAGTTCCAAATCTTCGAGAAAGTCCTCTTCTTCTTCGTCGTCGATGTTAGACTTTGCGGCTGAGATCGAAAAAGAAATGGCAGGCAGTCCGAAGAAGGCGAAATCTCCTGCGAAGTCTCCTGCGAAAGGCGGCGGTAAAAAGGAGGAAACCATAAAAGAGTTCATAGACAGACTTGAACGGGAGAGGGAGTTGAAGAAAAAGGGAATAACAGTACCTTCTTCAAAATCCAAACAAAAAAAGGTTACGGACGTCAGCAAACCTTTACAGAAGGCGTACCCGGGGGTCACAATGGAAGATTTGTTTGGGGAGGATTACGAAGAGATACCTTCGCCGCCGAGCCGGAATTAATTCGTTCGGATGAATAGTTCAGCCGAATAAAGATAAATATAAAAAAATAAAACCTATCAAAAACGCAAATATTAGATAGGTTTTATTTTTTTAAAATGCTCTGTATTTTCTCTATATATTGAATCTCCTGTATTTCTAGCTTCATACCAATCTACTTCAGTTTCTTCGTCAAATAATAATATATTTTTGTAATCAAAATTTGGTAATTGACTACAACAACTGGATAATTCATTATATATTATGGGTTCAATCAACATATATTTTGTATTTGGATAAACAGTTCTAGCTGTTAAACTCCAATAACCATGATAAGCACCTATATCTAATAAATTAGTTGGATTAAATCCTAGATTACGTAATCTTAATAAAGACTGTTGAATATTATTATTCATTTATAAAGTTAATCAAATATCATTTAATAATGGTTTAATAAATACTTCATTAAACTTATCCATAACTTTTACCATAGTATCATCTTTATATGCATTCCAATCTAAATTTTTTATTTTATTTTTATCGAAATTTAACAATATATGTCTTAGCTCATTTTCATTATTATACCATAAAGCTTGTTTACCAAGTTTAAAAACATGTCCAGGATATCCTATATTTGTACAAATAATAGGCTTGTTTTTTATAGAAAATTCGCCCATAGATAGTGAATATACCTCTCCATCTGGACGAGCCCATAACATTGCGTCACATGTATTAATAAATTCAACCTTCTTTTCTAGATCAATAATTTTATCTATATGAATAATGTTTGGTAAACTATTGCAAAAAATTTTAGTATTACAAAATAAAAAAAAAATATTTGGATTATCCTTTGCTATTTCAAAAACTAATTTTGACACATATGATATATTAAATTGTTCATAACCACCATGTCTGCCATATACAATTGCATTATCTGGTATATTTAACTCTTTGCGCATATTTTTATCACTATTTGGCAAATTAATCATGTGTGGCACAAATGGATATTTACCATTATTTCCATTAACCCATGGAGCAATAGTAGCATACACATCACCATGTTTATATTGTGTATTAAATACGCAATGAATACTATTTTTACAATATTTTGAAATTTTACCATCCCATTCTCCTGCTTTAATCATATATAAAATATCACAATTTTCCTCTTTTAGTATATTGTCTGCTTCTTGTTGCCAATTGTTATAAGGTCGTAAAGTAAATTCTTTTTTAAATTTATCCAAAACTTCTGGAACATTGCTATTATGATTGCCAAAATACATAATAATACTTTCATTTCCTAAGTAATGTTTATTATAATATGCATAATCATAAAGTGACACTGTAGTGCCCCTTTCGCATAATTGATTGTCATGAAAAGCTATTTTAACCATTTGATATTAAAAATAGTGTAAAACTTTAAGTAAATTATACGATGTCGTCGATGGCGTCGTCGAAGTTAGCCTTATTAATAGAAACGTCCTCAGTTGCGTGATCATCGCAAGCTGCGGCACCGCACATAGCATGTTGTGCTGCCAATTTACACAATTCGTGTAGATCGGAGCCTGACATACCTTCCGTATCTTTAGCGATTTGATCTATATCGACTTCGCCGTCGATGGGTTCGTCGTCTAGTATTTTTTGAATAATTTGTTTTCTGGCTTCTTGGGAGGGGAGGTCGACTTTTATGTGTAGTCTCATTCTTCTTTTTAGAGCGGGGTCGAGGTTGTCTATTCTGTTGGTCGCTCCGAACACGATGACGCCGGGGTCTCTTTTGTGTATTCCGTCGATTTCTCCGAGGAGGGTTGTTTTAACGCTGGTAACGTGGCTCTGGTCGAAAATGTTTCTTGTGCCGCACAGTCCGTCAATTTCGTCGAAGAAAACGACGCATGGTTTAATTTTATCGGCGATAGAGAAGATGGCGTGAACAATTTTTTGACTTTCTCCGTAGTATTTATTTTCGATTAGATTGCTGGTTACGTTAATAAAGTATCCGCCAATTTTTTTCGCAACGGCACGTGCCGTCATAGTTTTTCCTGTTCCAGGGGGACCGTAAAGAATTATGCCGTTCGGAGGTCTGAGAAGTCGTTTTCCCTTGTAAATAGATGGATTTAAAGTGGGCTTTATAACGAGTCGGTCGATGTTATCTTTAACCTGTTCGTTACCGCCGATATCTTCAAACGATTCGTCTATATCCTGACTCATAACAATGTTGGAAAGGACGTCTCTTTCGTAGTAGGAAAGGCTCATAGGATTAACACCCAAAGTTTTGTAAATGTTCCACAGGCGTTTGTAGTCTGTGGCGGCTCCGGTTCCTCCTGTTCCTGCGTCTGACATTGTCAAGTAGTGTATTACTAAGCTGACGAGAATGGATAGGATTGCTAGAAAAATGGACCGAACGAAGAACATAAAAGAGTTGCCTTGTCCGGCGGCGGTGCGAGTTATTTTGGTCATTTGAGGATAGTGGGGAATAATATTCTTATTTGGTGACCGCAGAGGGGGTTTAGAGGTATTGTAGAATATCGTTTGAAAGGTCTGAAGGTCTGTTGTCGTACCAATTTTCTACGAATGAGATGTATTTTTTAATTTCGGTGATGTTTTTATTGGTTTGTTGGGATAGGGGTTTGATATTTTCTCCTTTTAGGTTCATGATGAAGCCTGCGATGCCGATTTTGGTGATATTTGGTTGTTTTTTTAGTTTGTCGTATATTTGTTTTTGAAGCGCCTTAGAAGAAATGCTGGCTTTAGATTCTTCTAGTGGCAATTCGGAATCTGGTTCTTCGGTGTCAACTTCGGGCGACTCGAGGATTTCGGGGGAACTGGAGGGGGAAGAAACGAGGTCTGTGGTTAAAAGAAGAGGGAAGAGTTCTGCGGCGATGGGGGCGCCTTGTTTTGTTTTCCAAAAGGCGTCGATTTCTTTGTCTTTAATTTTTTCCATGTCGGAAGTGTTGACTTCGAAAATCTTGGCAATTTTGTCCCATTTGAGACCTGTTTTGCTCAAAACGCTCCCGTAGTATACGATAGTTGCCATAAGGGCTTTGCGTTTTTGTGTTTTGGGCATTCCTTTCGTAGATTCGAGGCTTTGTAGGTATTTTGAAAAAATGGAAGCGGAGTATGTGATTATGCTGTTGTAGATTTTGAGATCCCACTCTTTTTTGAAGGCTTTGAAAAAGTCTAAAATTTCGTTCATTGATTTCAGAAAATACTTTTCTTTGGCGTCGTTAGGTTCGGAATCTGGATAAATTTTAGGAAACTTCGGATCCACTACGTTCCCCTTTTTATCCACATAACCAACAGTTATTGGTATTTTCCAATTGTTATAAGCACTTCGCCCTCTATCAGCACCGTACCAACCACCGCCTATTAACTGCCAAGTGTGAGCACAAGTCCGGCAGATGAGAGTGGAGTCTGCCCAACCTTGGCTAACGATATCGGTGCTTTTGCATCTGGGGCAGGACATAACGAGGTTTTCGGGTGATCCGGAGCTGGGGCTTTTGGGTGAAGATTTGGAAAAGGAAGAGGTCCACAGTTCGTTTATTTGGGTAGAGGATGCGTCGGGGTAGAGTTGTTTACATTTGGGTATGAAAACGTGTATTTTTATGAGTTGTATGAGAAGATTTCGGCAAAGGTTTTGTTTGTTTTTATTTTTGTTGAAGCAGTTCCAAGAATTAAGTTTGGCGGCAAAGGCTTTAGTGTATAGTTCTTTTTCGTTATCTTTTTCTGTAATTTTTTGGAATTTTTTTTTTCTGGTTTTATTCGAAGACATTTTTACGAATAGCAAATAAAAAAAATAGCACGTATAATTAAGAATAACGAAAGATGAGTATGAAAAAGTGGACGATAAAACGAGAATGCGGAGATGACGTTACGAATATATCTCGGGAAGACATAAAGGATATTTTCTACAGATTTTTTCTAACTGACAGATTTAAGACGGGAGATGCGTTCGAAATAACTACCCCAGAAGGAACGCATATAGAATTTCCGGAAATAGCGTTCCCTTGGGGGTTTTGGAAGAAAGAGACGAAAAACAGAGATTTTATCGCAAACAAAAACAATCTTCTTAAACTGACGAATTTAAAAGACACGGAAAAGAGGAACGAGGAACTTGTAAAATATTGGGACACGTGGTTTTATTGTTTTGGACATCCTCTTATATACCTTCAATACGAGCGTTTAATTTTAAACACGGAAGAAAAACACAAACACAGCGAAAAAAAGTACAGAGAAACCACAGGCGAAGAAGAAGTTAGCAAAGACTCGGCAAAAAAGGACAAAACTCTGGAATTAATATACAAAACCAATTACGCACTATTTTGTAAAACACGAACACGTTTTATAAAATGTTACGGAGAGACGATAAAACCGGCTCATTTCTGTAGTGGAACCTTTAGTAAAATACCGGGTAACAAAATCACAAAAAAGCACATAATAGATACTGTTGAGAAGTTGGGTTATCCCACGATACGAGAAGATTTAGAAAATTTTGCTGGTAACGAAGGCATTCATCATTCAATGTATTTAACAAAAAGGCGAAGAAAAGAAAAAGAGATTGAGGCTTCTGAATTGTCACGGGAGGATAAGATAAAGAAAGTCAAACGAGAGCTTGAGAAATTGTTGGACGAAGAAAAAACAGAATTAGAGCTGGAAGCCAAATTGGACGAAGAAGAAAATATGGACGAAATGTTAACAAATCTAGAGGAAGAAGACGCAAGTGTTAGAGAAGAAGAATCTAACACAAAAAAAACGTCTCGAAAATCTAAACAATCGTTTGGGAAGATCAACAATTCCCGGATAATTGATGCTACAGCCCGTGTATTAACAAAATGGAAATCGGGTAATAAAAAAGAAGCAATAACATTGTTTAAAATGTACGAATCGGTACTATTTAAAAATCCTCGCACCAGAACCACTTTACACAAAGTTATGTGGAAAGCACGACCTCTTTTTTAGAAGTTTGTTTTTTTTTGCTTCCAAATCGGTTGAAAAACCAAGAATGTTTATCTTTTAGCTCGGGTTCTAAAGAACATCGTAACTTTATAATTTCAAGAAGTTCTTCGTAAGGATAATGTTCATAAATTTTAAAACTCTTGGCGGCAGTTTCGACCTTATTTTTGCTTATAATTCTCTGATTCGAAGAAGAAATTATTTTATAGGGTCTTAGCTCTTTATTTAGCTTCTTTTTTTTAGGACCTCCCGTTTTCTCATCGTAAACTATATTTTTAATACGTTCCGAAGGTATTACAGCACCAAACATGGAGTCCAAGTAAGTTTCAAAAGAAAGGTCGTTAGCTTTAATGAGATCCATATAGCTAAAGTCGTCGGCTATGTTAGATAGGTCGTCGATATCGGAAAGTCTGGAAATGTAATTTTCATGTAAAGAATACACTAAACAATACGTGTCGCTTTCTGACAAGTACATTTTACGCTGGAAAGACAGTTCTCTAGTGTCTATTACGCTGCCTTCTACATCATAATATAGAAATTTTTTAGCAATATCAGTAACAAGAATGTCTTGATCTCTTAGCATGACGATATCACGAGATTTTTTAACGAGTAAAATTTCTAGATTTTTGAGGGTGGCTCTAACATCTCCGTTTGATTGGTTGAATACGTGGTCGCCGAAATCTTCGGAGGAGCGTTTTCTTTCGAGGCGTATGATTTTTTGTACGAATGGTTTTAGTTCTTTGTTTTCTACGCGGGTGAAAGCGAAAAGTTTAACTTGTTTGAGTTTGTTTAATTTTTTAATAATGTTAACGGATGCGGTGAGGAAGAGTCTTGAATTTTTTTTAAGTTTTTTTTGTAATTTGGGGATGTAGTCTTTTTCTGTTGTAATTTTGGAATCTACGTTATCTATGGTAAAAATGGTGTTTTTTGGTTTAGAAGAAGGTTCTTGGTCGTCTTCTT
>CEUA01137987.1_pt1 | contig 29714 bp, 39 predicted proteins | sample 361541 | NCBI WGS metagenome assembly CEUA01 (sample SAMEA2623079, study PRJEB7988) | marine metagenome | isolation source: saline water (ENVO:00002010), including
CCAAGACATCATGCTATAGTGTTTATATTAATTAACATAAACCAAGGAGTAAAAAATGTTATTATTTAGAGAACGCAAAACAAAAGCAATCGATTTGTCAGGACCTGCACCGGGTAAATGGGATCAAATTGAAAATTTAAAAGTTGGTAGATCATTGTTTAACATACCATCGGATCACGAAATACTAGTTGACCATTTTGTTGAGAATAAAAAAAGTCCTCTGCAGAATAGATTGTACAATAAAAAGTGTCCAAGAAATATAAGTGATTATACAATAGTACTTCAAAATGATGGTACTGTTTCAATAAGCAGAGTAAAATAATGTTACATCTAGTTAACACAGAAACATCAGATGCTTTGAATATCAATACCTATAAAAAAGACGGGTTTGTCAAAGTAGCTGATGTTGAGCATTATGCTCTAGGAGATCCATACAACATATGGAAATTAACAAATCAAAACGAAGATGTGTTGTATGATGATCATGGTTCTTGGGTTTATATGATTGTAGATGGTGAAACAGTAGTAAAGATAGGCGAAACTGGTAATCCACTAGGAATACGTACCAGTCGTACTGATCAACCTTTAAAAGGAACCAAGTGTAGATTTGGTAGACTTATATCACACAGAAATGATGTTACTGATCAGTCCATACGAGATACACTTGTAGAATCTGTAAATGCAAAACAGGTAAGTTTATGGGCTTTAAAATGTGATTATGTAAAAGTAAATTCTACATACTCTGTAGCAGGTAACCCTATTACACTTAATTCAACTGTGCATAAAGATCTTGAATTGCAGTATATTAGCTATATCAAGGAGCAAACAGGTGATAGACCTTTGTGTAACAAAGCTGACAAATAATTTAAAAAAATAGCAAGATTTCGGTTGACAAAGGTAAGATATCTTGCTATTATATATGTATAGTTAGAAACAAAGAGGTAATAAATGTTTAGAATTCCAAGTGCAAATAAGATGGAAATGACTTTCGACCAAGCAAAGTCAATGATAACAAACTGGGGAAGTGGAGATCTTCTTCGAGGTATGGAACTAGTGAACACTACTTGGAACGATTTTGCCACTGGCAAATTAGATGATTCATTTGCAGATGACATTGAATTTTATGACGCATATGAATATGAAATGAATGCATACAACAAGGTGTTTGAAACTATGGCACCGTTGTTTAAGTAAGAGAGGTTTTATGAAAGACGTAAAAGGAATAATTTTAACAGACGCAGATGGAGTGTTACTTGATTGGAGTAATGCATTTACACATTGGATGAAAGGTCAAGGCTTTGTACCTATTACTGGTACTCAGCAATATGATATGGCCGCAAATTTTGGAAAAGAAAAAGGTGTAATGCAACAGATGATAAGGACTTTCAATGAAAGTGCTAGGATTGGTTATTTAGAACCACACAAAGATGCATATTGGGGTGTTAAGAAGCTTCATGAAGCTGGATATGTATTCCATGTAATTACATCACTTAGTACAGATAAATGGGCCGGAATGGCAAGGACACAAAATCTTAAGAATATATTTGGTGATGTGTTTGATAAATTTGTTTACTTAGATACTGGTGCAGATAAAGATGAAGCACTTGCTGAGTATAAAGATACTGGCTTGTATTGGATAGAAGATAAACCTAAAAATGCAAAGTTAGGAGCAGACTTAGGATTAAAAGCTGTCTTGATAGAACATGCTTTTAGTAAAGATATCGAGATCGACAACGTAACAAAGGTGAATAGCTGGTCTAATATATGCGATCTAATCTTAGATCACTGATTGTTATAGATAGTTAGAACTTCCGATACTGCACGATGTCGTTCAATATCCGTATTAATAAATTCCACTAATCCAATCATATCAGAGTTTGCCGATCTGAGATGTTTAATAAAGTCTGAGAGGCCATTTTCTTCATAGCCTCTATCATGTTGGTTTAAGTCTCCTGTAATTACAAATTTACTGCCTGTTCCTATTCTGGTCAACAGCATTTTCATTTGACTTGGGGTTGCATTCTGCATTTCGTCTGCTATAATCCATGCATCTTTAAAAGTACGCCCTCTCATATAGGCTAACGGAGCAACTTCAATCTTGTTGTCCGCGATCATTCTATTGATCTCCTGAGGTGTATAGTATTCTTCAAAGCAGTCAAATATTGGCCGTGTCCATGGCGCCATTTTTTCAATAAGATTACCTGGCAGAAACCCGTGTTGTTCGTCAACACTCACTGCTGGCCGAGTAATAACAACTTTATCATGTGTTTGGTTTTTTAGAGCATGAACTGCTCTATGACATGCTAACATAGTTTTGCCTGTACCCGCAGGTCCTGTAGCAAATACTATATGTTTGTTATCATCGTTTAACAATGTTAGATAATCTTCTTGGTGCAGGTTTCTTGGTAACAAGTGTACCTGCGTTTTACGTTTGCGATATGTTTCAAGATTTATTATACTATTATTCATATGCTTCTGTTTTTTAATTGCTCTTCTTGCCATGTTGGTTACCCTTCTTACATGACCAGCCATTCACATAAGTATATAGTAACTGCAACTGAAAGTTCTGTACGTGGTAAATATGTTTAAGAGGAAATTTTTTAATGGAAATTGAAGACGTAAATCGTACCTTAGAACGTGCTTATAAAGTAGAAAGTGTTTTAGACACTTTATTAGACTTTGAAGACGTGCTGGAAAAAACAAACATATATGCATATGATCATTGGAGTGCTGGTGAAATTGCACTAGGACCTGATATTGACAAGTATTGGGTAACTGTAACATTAATGTATCCATATAAATTAATGCCAGATCCTGCAGGTGCTGAAAGGTTGTTGAAATACAACTGTAAAGTACAATACAAAGAGGATACATTTGTACAACCTGGAACTATCCGTACACCAGATGATGTAGATTATGACGATCCTGAAACAGATATACAACGAGGCAAATATAAAGCAAAATCAACAGAGCAAAAAGTTTGGTTAGTAACTATTGAAATGCCACGTGAATTAATTAATACACAGAGTGTTGAAAAAGTACAATTTTCTAATGATGATATTGATCTCGAAGATGTTCAACAAGCAGAAGATGATAACCTTGATAGTGAGGAGGCATTAACAAATGATAATAAGTGAGCGAATTAGCAAAGGCCAACTCAGAAACATGATCAATGATGTTGTCAGCATAGATCAATATAAAAGTAAAATTGATGAAGATAGAAATATTGTTGTTTTAGCATTTGAAGTAATGAATGAAAATGCCGCCGATGATTTAAGTAACTTTATTGAAACTGGTGCTTATGATGTAGAAGATACAGAAGTTAGTGCTAGTACCAATGTCGAAGGCAATTATATGGTTTATTCAGAATTGCGTAGAGGTCAGAAATTACATGAAACTTTACGTAAAGTATTAGAAGATGTTAGTAAACTAAGTGAAATAGAAAACTGGAAATTCAGTACTGGTAAAACAGGAATGCCTCAACCTCTAGATAGTCTTGAAGAAACTATTGTAAATGATCCTGCAGAATATCAACGTATACAAGAAGCAGAAACAGAACAAAAAGCTCTTGAAGAACGAATGCGGTTTTTAGCAAAGTATTAATGAGTAAAGAAGACCTCATTAAAGCTAAAGCGACCGTATTAGAATGTTTACCTAATGCAAATTTCAAAGTGCAACTAGAACCACCTAGTGAATTAATTGTAATAGGTAGTATAAGTGGTAAAATTCGAAAGAACAATATTAAAATTATGTTAGGTGATACTGTGGACATAGAAATGACCCCATATGATTTAAACAGAGGCAGAATAGTGTATAGGTACAAATAATGGCGGCAAGAATATATTTGATTATCATAATTTTAGGTGTGCTAGGTGGCGTAGGCTGGGTTGTATATCAATACTATGTAGGCACACAAACAAGAATTGCCGTATTAACGGCTAACAATGCCAAACTTGAAACAGCTCATCAAACAACTGTAGCTGAGTTTGAGCAATATCGAAATACTGTACAAAAAGAGATTGAAGAATTCAAAGCAGAATTGCAGAGACAACAACTGCTTAATGATGAACTCAGTAACAATCTACAAAAAGTACAAGAAGCTAATAAAGCAATAGCTAAATTATTAGCCAATACCGATATAATTAAAAATAGCCTTGCTGATCCTAAGGCAAGTGAGGAAAGAATAAATGAACAAGTTGACCTATTTTTTGGCGCCATTGGCTGTGCTACTGGTAGTGACTGCCTGCAGTCGAACTCCAATTAAAGAAATAGTAACAGTACCAACAGTAGTTGAAACACCAGAAATTGATGCTCCTACAATCACTATTGTTAGACGCCCTGATCCTGTTGCAATGAAAGATGCTGATATTGTTGTGGTAACAGAAGCAAATCTACAAGAAGTCATTGAACGTATCAAAGGCACACAAGGTGAATTTGTACTGTATGCAATGACCGCCTCTAGCTTTGAAGCACTTGCATTAAACATGGAACAAATCAAGAGATTCATTGAAGAACAAAATGAAGTTATTCTATATTATGAAAAAGCAGTAACTCCATCTGAACAACCAGAAATTGTTGAACAAGATTTAGAATAAATGACTAAGTTATTTGCATACGGGTGTAGTTACACGTATGGTCATGGATTAGAAGATTGTATTATTGGAAAATTTGAGCCTGGACTTAAACCAAGCAAGTTAGGGTATGCATCAATACTAGGACAAAAGCTAAATTTTAGTGAAGTAATAAATTATAGTAGACCTGGTACTAGTAATAAATGGATTACTCATGCTATTAACTTAACGTCTAAACATATTTCAAAAAATGATGCAGTTATTGTACAATGGACTTTTATAGATAGATCAGCTATATTAAGAAAAGGTAGTCATACAAACTTAAACAATCACGAACCTATAGGTTGGTGGCAGGCTCAAGAAAATAAACAATCATTGTCAGCTTATTATTATGAACATATATATGATAGAGCTGATCATGTACAAGTAACTTCTTGGTATGTAAAGTTTGTTGATTTATTGTTAAAAAGTCAAGGAATAACTAAAATTTTACATACTTCTCCGCCAAAGCAATTACAAATGAAAAATTTTATACCTGATAATATAACTTGGTGGGAAGAAAATATATCAAAGTATAGAATTGATTCAGCACAAGACAGTGAGCATCCGGGTCCAAAATCTCATGAATTATTTGCTAATAGAATAGTTGAAGATTATGGAGATTATTTAAAGTGAAAAAACTTGATCTTTTAAATAAATTAGTGTATAGTAATGATTAACAGGAAACAAGTGTGAGTAAAAAGCAAGTGCAAAAAATTAATAACATTATAGAAGGCGCAACTAAAGCGGCCAAACGAACTGCTAGTAGTTACGTCACAGTAGAACACCTATTATATGCATTAATAGATGATGAAGAAGTAAATGCAATACTACATGAATTTGAATTAGATACAAATCATCTTAAAGATTTACTTAACGAATATCTGTTAACTAATCGTGTAGAAGAAGAGCCTAGAACACCACCATCTAAAACATTAGTATTAGAACGTACATTTAACAGAGCATTTACACAAACAATTTTCGCAGGACGTAAAAGTTTAGAGCCACGTGATTTATTTGTTAGTATAATGAGTGAGAAAAATACACCTGCATATACTATATTAAAGGCCTTTAATATAAGCAGAGAACATGTTATTGATAAGTTTAAAGAAATTGAACAAGGACAACAAGAAGTACAAAAAGCTGAAAAGCAAGAAGAACTTTTACAACAATTTTGTATTAATTTAAATCAAGAAAGTCAATCTAGTAATGAGTTAATTGGTAGAGATGCAGAGTTATTTGATGTATCACAAACATTAGCAAGACGCAAAAAGAACAACGTAATGTTGTTAGGTGAGGCAGGAGTAGGTAAGACTGCTATAGTAGAAGGTCTTGCAAAACTAATTACTGAGGACAATGTACCTAACATACTAAAAAATATGACAGTATGGCAATTGAATATGAGTGCATTACTAGCCGGCACACGTTATAGAGGCGACTTTGAAGAACGTGTACAAGATTTAATTGGAATACTAAAAGACAGGCAAGACATCATACTTTTTATTGACGAGATTCATACAATTATGGGAGCAGGTTCGGCAGGTGGTGGATCTCCTGATTTGGCAAATTTAATTAAACCTGTGTTAGAGTCAGGATCACTGAAAATAATTGGTGCTACTACTTGGGACGAATATAGATCAACGGTTGAAAAGGATACTGCTATTAATAGACGTTTCAATACAGTTGAAATAGTAGAGCCAGATGTAACAACTGCAAAAGATATTGTAAAAGGTAATATTAATCCGTACGAATTACATCACCATGTAGTATATAATCCTGAAGCAGTTAATGCCGTTGTTGAATTAGCAAAAGATCATGTACATGCAAAACAGTTACCTGATAGTGCATTTGATGTATTAGATAGAGCAGGTGCTAGACAAAAAGTGTTAGAAAATAAAGAACATTGGGAAATTACTAAAGACGATATTAAGTACGAAATTAGTAAAATGTCAAACATTCCAGTTGAACTATTAGGTAAAGCAAAAGAAAACAAAGACTATGTTGACATTGAAGTTAATATTGGTAAAAAAGTTTTTGGACAAGATGAAGCAATAACAAAACTTGCTGATTCAGTTTATATTGCACAAAGTGGACTTAAAGAACTTACTAAACCAATTGGAAATTATTTGTTTACAGGCCCAACAGGTGTTGGTAAAACTGAAACTTGTAAAACACTAGCAGAAGCACTAGGTATGAAACTACTACGTTATGATATGAGTGAATATCAAGAACGACATAGTGTTAGTAGACTAATTGGTGCACCTCCGGGCTACATGGGTTATGATGAAGGTGGTGCTGGTAGTGGTGAACTTATTAATAAACTAAAAGAAACTCCTAATGCAGTAATGTTGTTTGACGAAGTTGAAAAAGCACACCCAGATGTTTTAAACATTTTACTACAAATTATGGATAATGGTATTGTAACAGGTAGTAATGGACAAACTGCAAATGCTCGTAATGCTATTGTTATTATGACAAGTAATCTAGGTGCCGCTGATGCTGAAAAACGTATGATTGGTTTTGGCGGAGGTTATAATGATACTGCACAAGAAGAAGCAGTTAAAAAGCACTTTGCACCTGAATTTAGAAATAGATTAGATGCAGTAATAATCTTTAAGAAACTAGACAAGAAGATTATTAAACATATTGCAAAGAGACTTTTAACAGAACTACAACATCAAGTAAATGCAGTACAAGGTGTAGGTTTTAGTTGGTCTAAGGAAGCAATAGATTTACTTGCTAAAGAAGGATTTAGTGAAACAATGGGTGCTAGACCTATGAAACGTGTTATTAACGAACAAATTAAACGACCACTGGCAAGACGTGTATTGTTTAACAAAGGTGAAAAACTTAAGGTTGCTAATTTAGTAACAGTAGAAAATAAACTAGAGTTGGAATTTGAATAAATAACTCTATAAGGAGAAGACAAATGGCAAAAATTAACGAAGATCATGTCGTAATCAAAATCAGTGAACTCCTCAAAGACAGCGACGAAAGTAGAAAACTTGTAGGTCCAGAAGTAATAGCTCAACTACAAGAAGTCATTAAAGAACTCGTTGGAGGAAATGTATTGATTGAGATAGAGAATGGCCAATAGTGCAGTAACAATGTTAACCCACACAGCCTCAATGAGTTACACAGGTAGCGACATTAAGGCAGACGGTTATTATGGATATACAGACGGGCTACACACAGTAGCCATTAAAATAAATGGATTCTATGGCAGAATTTACATAGAAGGCACATTAGAAAAAACACCAACAACTGATGATTGGTTTCCACTTCAGTTAAGTGGTAATTCTGATTATCTAGATTACGGCTCAGGAAAAACAACTGCTACAGTAGGTAAAACCTTTTACGGAAACTTTACATATCTACGTGCTAGAGTTGATCGTAGCCATATTGTAGCCAGTTATGATGAGTCTACACATGGAAGAGTCGACTCAATCCGGTTGCTCATCTAGTCTGTTATAAATACATAAAACTATTTAGGAGCCGGTATGAGCATAACAGCCACAAATGCATCACTTACAACAGACGTAGTACCCCCGTTTAGCATAGATGACACTACTCTTGCTAACGATCATTATCTAGTATATAATAGCACCACAGAAAAATTTGAAAATAAAGCATTATCAGTAGGCGGAAGTGTAGCCATTACTGGCGCCACCAACTTAGGTGCAGGTAGCGGTGTTTTTGAAAGTGCAAGTACACATACCTTACAATTTAAAAGTATTATAGGTGGTGCTGGTATTACTATGAGTTCTGATGCTACCAGTGTTACAATCACTAATGATCAAGTAGGCACATCTGTTGTAGAAGCAGGTAACAACTTAGGAGCAGGTACTGGTATATTTGGATCCATTGGTGGATCGCCTGCTACAATGAATTTTAAATCATTGGTACAAGGATCGAATATTACTATTACCAACGATGCAAATACAATTACTATTGCAAATACCAACGTTATCGAAGTACACACATTTAAGGTTAATTTTGATGGCACAGGTAATGTTACTAGTACAGCTAATCTGCCAACCGGGTGGAGTACAAGTATTGCAGGTAATGTGATAACAGTTACACATAATGTTGGTAGAAATTTAAAAAATGTGACTTACTTAGGTCACGATTCCGCCACAACTGCATTTCAATTACGATATCCAACCAGTGGTTACCAAGCTACTGTGCCTGACACAGGGTCGTCTACTTTAAGTACGACTGAGTTTAAAATTAATATTAATTCATCAGTCTCCGGGGCGGACCTTAGTGGGCATTGTATTGTAAATGCGGTGTTCTAATGGCATATAAAGCAAGTGCAAAAGTATTACCAATAAGATTAACACTTGGCTCTGTTGTTACAGCAGGATACGAATTCAATGCAACTATTGCCATAACCTCAGCTCAATTACACAAAGATGGCGCATACACAGGTTCCGATGTTGCAGTAGATGATTATGTCGCTACTTCACAGGGTGGGCGTGTGCTTAGGATTTCAAGCATTTCGGCTCAAGATGCCAATAGTGTTACCTGTGTAGTACAGGATACTCTAAGAAGTAACTCACAAACTACAGGCCTTGCTGAAATTACAGAAGATGAAGGTGTGCTGTTTGAAGTACACAATGGTAAACCAATACTGTATCCGTTGCCTGCTATGCCACGTGGATCACTGCTGAATAATTGGGCATCTGAAGTATACAGTAGATTTGATTATTATGATGACCAACGTACATTTACACCTACAGGAACTTATGCTAGTTTTGTAGTTGGTGACTTAGTAGGTTATAATAGTGGATACGTTTTACTAACTGCTAATTTAACACACATTGGTACAGTGGTAGAAAAATTTACAGACAATACAATAAGAATATTACCTACAGGTCCTCTAGTAGATAAAGCATTAGGTGGTAGTAATGGAGATCTATTTTATTTAGATCAAGGCAATAGTGGAAAACTCACAACAACAAAACCAAGCACAGGCAGAGTTGAATTTGCATACTTTCAAGTGTCAGCCACTCAAGCAATATATCTTGGTGGTGCTACTCCATGGAGTGGTGTTGCTGAGTTTGTAGACTTATCTACTGCACAATCAGTGGGTGGAGATAAAACATTTAGCGATAATGTTGTAGTGTCGGGTAACTTTACAGTTAATGGTACAACTTCAACTATTAATACAACTAATACAACTGTAACAGATAAACTAATGGAACTAGGAACAGGAACAACTGGTACACCTAGTGGTGATGCAGGAATTGTAATTGAACGTGGAGATCAAAATAATATATTCATTGGTTATGATGAAAGTGCAGATGAAATAAGATTAGGTGGAGGCACATTTACTGGTGCTAGTACAGGTGATCTTACTATAACAGATATTCCAGTTAGATTAGGCGAACGGGTTATTCATGGTAATGCTCAAAGTGGCAATGTAAATCATGAACAATATGTTTTATATGGAACTACTACTAATGCAACAGAAACAACATTAGAAAGAGATGCAGGTGGTACTGCAACCAGTAGGATTTATATCGTAACAGATACAACTGCAATGTTTGAAGCAGATGTAGTAGGTAGAGATTCGGGTGGTAATCAACATTGTGGTTATAAATTTAAAGGTGTAGTAAGCAACACTGGAGGAAGTGTTATATTAATAGGCACTATAGCAGAAGAAATAGTCGCAGAGAGCGACGTAAACTGGTTAGCAAGTGCAACTGCAAACGACCTCGCCAACTCATTAGATATTACAGTAACAGGCGAAGCCGGAGTAACTATTCGCTGGACAGCATTTGTAAAATTGACAAACGTGACACACTAAAAAATGACAATATGGGTATTTGGTACTAGCAACATGGCTGGTGCTTGTAACGGACATCTTAATAAAATAACATACGATTATTATCATGAAGACAAAGTCATCATGACTGGTCAATTGAGTAAATTGCTTAACGAGCCTGTTATTAATTTTGCAAAATCTGGTGTAGAAAATGGTGAAATAATATACTACTGTAGGAAAGCACTAGATGCATATAATCTTAAAGAAAACATAGAAAAACCTAGATGTGCTATAGTAGAAATACGAGGATGGCCAGATCGTTGTACTGTACCAGTTTCACCTACTCATTTAAAAGATCCAGATAAATTTCGAGAGTATGTACAACTAGTAAATCAATATATTACATATCAATTGAGTAAGACTAAGGCAGATGGCGACTCTGCTTTAGAAACTGATAATCCTTTTATGCATATAGAAGACTTTATAGGCACCAAAGCTAGTATATGTAAACTTGGTACAAGAAACAAATACGAATGTTTAAACTGGCCATTCTTACAAGCAGTTAATAATATTTCAATGCGATTAATGAATAGAGATGAAGTAAAACCTCATAAACTGAAAATGGGATCAAGCATTTGGTTTCAAGATAGGCTTTCCGAAGATGAGTTGATTAAAAGATACTTGCAGATGAGTAAGCCAAAATTTATCAATGATTTTATAAATTGGGATATGTTTAAATGGGACCAAGCATTGTATAATACAGACATCACTTATGGTGGCGGTCCTCCTAGAGGAAGTGAAACAGAAGAGATAAAATGGTTTAACTGGCAAAAAGAATTATATGTGTTCAAAGCAATGTTTGATGAACATAATATACCTGTACGTTTTATGTGTTGGGGTAGTGCATTTTTAAAAAAAGGTACAAAGCGGTCAAGATCTAAAATACAAGAATTAAATATATTTGACTATAATATAGGTTTAGTAGATTATTTTAAACGACAGTTTGGTGAACAAGCATGGAAAAAGGATTTAGAATACTGCGAATGTGGACATCCTGGACCATGGGGACACCAAAAGTTAGCAGAACATATCGCAGATCTAATTTCAAAAGAATACTGATTTCACGTCATAATGATAAATAAATGTAAGTGCTACTATAAGCACTATAAAAATTTGGAGAAAAGTTATGGCAACAAGAAGTGCAAATAACCTTATAGCTGGTGGCGTATCTATGTGGGGAGCCCCAGTAAATCATTTTACAGTTGATGGTGGCGCCGCAGTAGCCGCAGAACATGCCCCAGGTGAAGCAATGGAAGCTATTGTTGAAACAATTCAAACATATGGCACAATTTGTCAAATCGGAGTATTAGACGGACCAGGAACTGGACAATTCAGAATCGCAATTGAAAACTGTTCAGCAACAGCCGCAGAACTACAAACAGCAATTAGAGCACTAGGTGCAACTGTTGGTTCAGGTAACTATGACGCATCAGCCGCTACTGTAGCTGATTTAGCATACTAATTTAACCCATTGGAGTTATACAAGAAGCCTCGTTATTGCAACGGGGCTTTTTTGTGACTAAATATTCTAAAGGAAAGATAAATGGTATTTGGACACATATCAACAGTGGCATTTTTGATACTTGGTTTTGCTTTTGTTCGTATAATGACAAGCATGACTAGTTTAATTGCAATCAATAAAAATAATACTAAGGAAACAGTAAAGTTTTATTGGCCTCATACAATTTTTACTTTTATTACAGTATTCACTATGATACTATTTTGGTGGACAGCAACTCCTTTACAAGACGTAAACTTTTATCCAGATAGTAATTGGAATCTATTCACATACATATTATTTCTTGCAGTACCAATGCTTATGTTTCTTATAGCAGAAGTTATTATACCTTATAATCACGATAATAAAAGTGTTGACTTAGAAGCATACTACTACAAGTATCACAAAATTATACTAGGACTTGCTTGGGCATTACAACTGTTTTTGATAGCAAACTTCTTTGCATTTTATAATGAAGGCGATATATTAAGTGCTAAAGTAATAGGCAGAGTTGCTATGTTGTGTATAATGTTACCAATGGTATTATATCCTAATAGACGTATTCATGAAATAGGAATGAGCATATTCTTTATTGGATTTTTGTACACTATAATAAAGTATCATGTATTTGTCATATTTTAAAAGCATATAAGTAAACGTATGAAGAAAGCTCTTATCAAAGCACTGATTGTATTGGTGCCCACTTATATAGTAGCATACTTAACAAACAAAATGGTATATGTAGTACCAATGTTGGCCGCGATGGGTTTTATCGCGGCGAGTTATGGATCAGATGATACACACAAACGGATTGATGAAGATGACGCAGACGACGGATCAGACACAGAAGCTGACGGAGATTAAAAGTCCTTGCATTCAAGTTTGCAAAATTGTTAATGGCTATTGTGTTGGCTGTAGAAGAACTGGTAAAGAAATAACACATTGGATTCGATACACACATGAAGAGCGTGAAGATATCATGCAACAACTCCAAGAGAGAATGTATTTAATATAAATACTCTTATAAGAGGAGTGAAACCATGAACAAAAATAGTATATGGTGGGTGGCACCGGAGTACTTTAGCAGATGGAGACTTTTTCCTAGAGCATTTATAAGTATGTATATATATTTGCTGTTTGAGACAACAACTTGGTTTATGGCACTAGAAGATCCAAATAATGCACAAGCAGGATTAATTAGTGTTATAGTTGGTGCAGGAGCCGCGTGGTTTGGATTGTATGTTAACAGTACAAGTACCAAGCATGATGCAATAAGTGTAGCAGTACCACAACAGGCAGGAAGTATTGAAGCAACTAGACCGGCAGAAGCCCCGGCTAGAAGAGAAGAAAAAACAGATTCACGTATTGGTAGTGGATTTGTAGACGATTTTTAAGGAAGTAAAATGGCAACAGACAAGGAACAAGCAGTTCAAAAATCCTTTGATAGAGCAATGGAACAAATCAACAAACTGCAAAAAGCATTTCGCGAAGAAGGACTACTTGCAAAAGCGGTTGCCGAAATGGGCGGTAACACAAAATTTAATGACATTCAAGATGCAATGAGCAACTTGTATGATGCTTTAGAAGATGGCCACTATGATGCATTCAGCGGAAGAAGTGGAGCATCAATGCATGAATCACTGAGTTTAGATAAAGCAAAGGAATATTTCTTCAGAGATCATGATTTTGGCGAAGAAAATATAGGATATGAATTTGATAGAATCTCAAAAAGAATGTCACCTGAAGATGCAGAAGTTCTAAAAAAAGAACTACAAGACATGTATGGAGACGCCATGAGTGAAGTAAAAGAAGCAAAAACACAAGAATTAATGGACGAAGTAATTATACAAATTAAAAGAGATTGCGATATGGGAGACTATACAGCAATAGAAGAATTGCTACAGAGCTGTCCAGAAGCAAATCTAAGAGGCTTTTTATCTGATATTGGTTCACCTGAAAGCTCAGGAAGAATGAACGATTATTCAGAAGAAGTAAAAGATATAAAAAGACTGGCAGGCATATAATGGACGAAATTTTAAAAATGTTTGATGCTTTATCAGATGAAGAAAAGATTGACGTATCCAGAGCAATAAGTGTAAGAATGCGAGACATTAGTGTACCACCAATTAGTCCTGGTATTGACTTTGATGGTACAGACTCAGATGCCGTTGTAGATGAGCCTAGTGGTAGGCAACGTAGACAATCTATGGCACAATTAAGAAAACTAGCAGGAATAAACAAATGAGCGATTTAGATAGAATTAAAAAATTATCCGGTATTGAACAGGTAAAAGAAGGTCCTAATAAAGAAGCAATAGCAAATATGCCTTTTATGAAAGCTATAAAGCAATATGTAGAAGACCAAGATGGACAAATAGTAGGCGACTATGATGTGGATGAAGCCAGACTTTATTTAGATGCAGGCGTTATGATTGACGATATTATGAAAATGCTTGAAGCAGAGTATCCAGATGTAGAAATTATTACTATTAACCAGTCACCAAATACACATTATAAGGATTAAAATGAAACCACAACACTATATTGCAATGATAACCAAAGACAGTTTGGATTCAGCTAGTCAAAAAATGTGGTATGACACAGTTAAAGAACTTGCTCCAGAAGGCACAGTTAGAACTATACCACACGAAGGTAAACAAACAGCAATGATAGAGTTCACTATCAACATGCCTGATGGTGATACTATGCAAAGTCTAGCAGTTCCGCTATCACGTGATTTAGATTCAAGTGAAGGTGAAGTGATTGTTACTGCAATGGAAATGATGGGGCCTGAAATTGATTGGGAAATTGAAGCCAGCAATCTGTATCAAGATGATGGTGTACCTGGTTTTGATTTTGAGTTTCAAGCAGATCCAGAAGAACTAGAAGAAATGAAAAATACTGTAGGCAAATTTGTACACAGTAGATGGGTAGAAAACAAAACAACAGAAGGTTGGCGTTATGGTCCTCTTGTGGATCAAAAAGAACGCACACACCCAGCACTAAGACCTTGGGAACAACTGCCCAGGGAATACAGAAGAACTCCTGATATTCAAGACAGGGACATCGTAGATTTTTTAATCAAATACGGCAGATAAAATAGAACGTGGAAAGACGGTGAGAGGGGCGTCCATGGACTTTAAAGTAATAGCATGGTGGATATTGTTTTTTGCAATAGTCTTTCTTGCTATGTCTGGCTGTAATCCTACACCCGAAATACCTGATCCTAAAAAAGTACCCACCGGCAAGGGTAAAATTTATGGCGATCTCAATGAACGCAAAATAGAATGTAGACTTGTAAAAGTTGAACCTAGTGCAGATTTAAAAGATGCATATAGTTGTATATACGATCACCCAAAATCAGATGTACATGACGTTGTAACTGTAGGCCAGAGTAACATGTGTCCCAACATGGTATTCTGTGATCTAAGATAATGGACAAGCACTATTATTATACCGGCACGGACTATGGCAGTATGCACCCTTGGCACTTTGATTTTTGGTATCATATTTTTATACCTTGGTCGTGGCATAATTGGGTAATGTTATCAATGTTGATACTATACGTATGGGTCAAATGGAATGACGCAATGATATATAATAAGAGAGAGGATTAGATGACAGAAGTTGGGTGGTGGCACACAGTACTGTTTTTTGTTATAGTTGCATTTTTTTATGCGATTGGCTTTTGGGCAGGCAAAAATTGGGAACGCATCACATGGGAAGACAAAACAAAACCTAAAGTCAAAAAAATCACAGGTAGAACAATAAGACCTAAATCATAATTTAGATAATTACTAATAGTGAACTTAATGGAGAAGACTATTGGCAAAACCCATATGGATATTTGGTCCTAATAGAGGCCAACCTAATCTGTTAGCATGGTTAATAAATGGTTCCCCTGATTGTTGTCCTGAACTTAGCAATGTATACAATAAAGACTATAGTAAACATCATCGTCATGAAGATTGGTGGGATGAAATAGACGAAGAAGGAGAACGTTTTACTCTTGGTCGGCCTAAATTTTGGCAACCATTGGAGTGGGCAGATGATCCAATATATACAAAAATAGCTACTTCTGAATGGTATAGAACAAGTTCAATAGCAATGACCCAAATGTTGAAAAATAAACCAAAAATGTTAGGGCCTAAGGAAGAGTTTTTATATTATGCTGAATGTGCTGATAAATTACCTGGAAAGTACCATGCCATGGTTGTTAGGGTAACTAATTTAGAAGATGCATTAGAATGGGTTCCTGGTAGTAAAGCATTATTATCTACTTGTATTTGTGTTCCTTCTATAACTGAAGTATATGCATACTTTTGTGGAGATTTTGCATTAACCAAAGCACATGAAAATGACAAAGGTGCTATTGAAGAAATTACACGTATGAGACCACTTATTAGTTGGCCGTTAGAAACAGGAAATAGTCCTAATGGCTACATACCAGATAATGTTGTATACCAAATGGCTTTACGTTTAAAGTTAGATATTATTTCTGCTTCAGGTTTAGTTCAACGATATAATAAAAATCAAAAAATAATATGTTTTGACTTTCATGATTTTATGATTGTAAATAATACACCTAATATATACGATAACTTAGGATTAGCTAAACCTACAACAGAATGGATTAATACATGGGTAGAACGATTTAGATCTAAAGCTAAATTAGATTCTGCAGGTAATCCTGACTTACAAAAAGTAATAGATTTTGCAACTAATTCTTTAAACACAGATGTACAATATCAAGATTTTTTAGCAAAAAGAGGTTGACATTTCAAGCAAGATGTCTTATATTAGTAGTATAGAAAGTTAGAAAATTGAGAGGACTCTAAGATGAGAATACTACATGCAATGATTTTAGTGGTTTTAGCTAGTACTTTGGTATTAGAAACTGCTTATGCTAATACATATAAAATGAATAATTTGTCAATGACAGATGGAACATATCATAGCTGGGCACTAATTTATAAAAAAGTACCAGTTTTAAATAGAGGGCAAGTAAACAATATACAAAATTGTACTATTACAGAAACACCTATATATAGCAATACACAAGGCGAAGCTCTTGGCAGTATTTTTGGTATGCTAATAGGTGGAATCTTAGGACATAAAATGGGTGGAGACAATGGTGCTGTCGCTGGTGCATTAATTGGTGGTGTAACTGGTAATCAAGCATCGGCTGATCCTAATGCAAATAGGACTATTGTAGGCTACAGAAAACGTAAGCATTGTACATCTACACCTGTAAAAAATAAAGGTAGCTTTGAAGTTATTGGCTACATCTATTACATGAAAGATGCAATGACTGGTAATGGATTACCAACAGTAGGTTCACAGGCTAATCCAAGCACAAAGAACTATGCAGTTGGTCAAAAAATACCATATAGGGCAGGAGTAGTTCTAGGAAACTAATAAATACCTATATGCGATTGTTACAAAACATTGGATGGGCAAACGTGTGGTCTGGTACAACTAGGCCACAACCTACGAAAAAAGTTAAGAAAATGAATTCGTCTGCAGGTTCTGATAATGAAAAGAAGAAAAAGACATTTGTACCTGATGTTCGCATAAACAGTAGGAAAGGGAAGCACAATGCCTAAACATATTTTTATTAATTCACATGACTTAGATACAAGTATGATTGGAGCACAATTAGTTAACGGCAAAGGTCGTTATATTGATATTCCTGGCACTTGCTTTGGTTATAAGTTTGAGTTTGCACAACTACAAAGAGAAAATATGCCTGAGTTAATTCGTGACAGAATTAGCGATGATTGGTTAGATGCACAAAATTTAGTTAAGTATGATTCCGGGCCAGATGCTAGAGTAATTGATGAAGTTTTAACACATAATCAATTCCACACAAGTCAAGATGAATTGAATAAGTTAGTTAGTAGTGGAATAACTGAAGAAGATGCTGATATTTTAAATGGTATGCCAGACGGAACATATTTTTGGCACACACGTCATGTAAGTGAAATGTTCATGAACATAGACAAAATAGAAAATGCACATATATTACAGTTAGTTGCTAGAAACTATGAGCCTTATTTTAAATTGTTATTGCAACATCAAATATTAGAAAAGGGTGGAGAACACTTTACTTCTACTATAGATGCATTACTAGAAGAATTAGTTACATGTATACATGGTACTAATAATTGTGCAGTAAGTCTTGTAAATGATGGTTTTGGTGAAAAAATTACTTTTTGTGATTATGAAGTAATGTACAATGCCGATCTTTTCCAAAAAACTATAGCTTTCCCATTAGAAATTGAAGTAGATGTTAAACGTAACAAGAAAGTAATAGCTGATTATCTAGAAGAAAACCTAGGTTCAGTTATGCATGCCACTGACGAAGAAATAGACAACATGAATTGGGACAACATAGATTCTGGGTTTCAGTCTATTCAAAGTCCAGTTATTAAACAAGAAATGAAACGTTCTTATCTTAGTGATAAAAAGTACTTTACAGAGCAAAACAATACTAATCAACGTACTGTAAACGGATACGATTTAAAAAATCCTAGAGATTGGTTTGATGTACAATGTAGTACTATGAATGAAGAATTTCTAGACGAGGAATGGTATGAAATGGCTACAGATACTCTATATAGAGGAAATAGTTCACGTCCACAGTCTCAAGAATTCTACAAATTTATAACATAAATTTTAAGAGGATAATATGATAACAGCCTATAGTAAAAATGGATGGGATCCATTAAACGTAGTAATATTGGGTGATTTTATTCCGCCTGATCTTTTAAAACAATGTTTAGATTACAGTAAGTATGATCCTGTAAAACCTTGGCTTATGAAAATAGCACAGGAAACTGAAGAAGATTTAAACAATATACAACATATACTAGAACAACACGGCGTACAAGTTATACGACCATTTAACAGTGATTTTCGTGCCGAATTTGAAAAAGCAATGTGGGAAATACAGTATCGAAACAAACCTTTTGATTCATTGCCTATACCTATTAGTCCACGTAATGATTTATTAGTATACAAAGATATTGTAATAGGAGATAGACCAACATTCAGCAGAAAGTGGATTAAAGATAATCTTACCAATGAAGTAATATACCTACATGACACTCCGCTGAGTCAAGTGCATTTACCTTGTATATTTAGATTAAATGACACACTTATAATTGGAGACGAAATAACAGATTCTGAATATAAATTGTTGTTACCTTTGTTTCCAGCTGATACAAAGTTTATAAAAACTAGCATACCCGGACATGTTGATGCAAGAATGGCAACTCTGAAAGAAGGACTTGTAATATATGCAAGAAAAGATGTATCAATAGAAGACCTTGAAGAAACTTATCCAGGCTGGACAAAAGTGTATTGTAAAACATATGGCTTCAATGTAGAAAATTGTGAACGACCTGATGTGCCAGATTTTACTAATGCAATCACAAGTTTAACAGATGGTAGATGGAATATAGAAGGATATGATGGTACAGATCCTGCAGAATTAGTTGACATGATTGATAGAGAATTTACAAAATACACAGGTAAAGCATATGAAACACATTTTGATGTTAATATACTCACTATTAATCCAGAAACTAGTATGACTGTTGGCACAGACAAAGACCTAATACAACGTATAGAACAAAACGGACATAAAATGATTACAGTTCCGTTTAGGCATAGATGGTTCTTTGATCAAGGGTTACATTGTGTTACATGCGATTTAGTACGTAATCATAGCTAAATATACATGTCCGATAGAACTCATGAGAGGACTTATGGAGCTCCCACTCCGTAGCAACTAGAACTTGCATTGGACTTCTTTTTAAAGGAGAAAACAAATGGGAAGACCACTAAACAAAAGGTTATTCACTGATGCGGCCGCAGGTGCGACTGCAAGTGCTAACGAAATTAAAGTGAATTTTCACAACGGATCAGCAGTAGTTGAAGGTACTATAATCAGACAAAAAGGCTCAAAGAAGTTTGTATGTGCTGAAACAGGTGCCGCCGACACAGAAGTAACATGCACACTTACCACTGGTAAATTGCCAGCGGCTCTAAGTGCTGGAGAAATGTCAATTTCTGTACAAGGTGTTGACTCTGAAACATATGGCGTAAGCAAAATTACAGGACGAAAAATGACTGTAGTTGCTCCAAGTTCTACTGGTTCAAACGTACTAGATGGAACATCAATTGCATGGAGCTTTGCCACAGCGGCGGCTGGACTTGTAAAAGTTGAAGAAGCTGGTGATGATGACGTTGCAAACACAGATGATGATGATTTCACTGCTGACGCATAAGTCATAAACATTTTAAAACTTAATCCCCTGGTAAATACAAGTAAATGTTTATCAGGGGATTTTTATGAGTACAGAAGGTTATACTGAATATGGGTATCGCGGACTAGAAGAGATCAAACGACTTGAAGGTCAAATCGATAAACTCAAAAAAGAGATAGAAGAATTAAAAGAAGAACTAAAAGAAAGTAAACCCGCATGACATATTTTCGAAAATTATTTTTTAAAAAGGTAGAAGGTATAAGAGATACCTATGTGCTTGAAGAAGGCGATATAGCCTTAGATGAAAGCGATGGCAAGTTATATAGAGGTGATGGTGCAACAGTAGGTGGTATACTTATAACACCCAGCGCCGGTATTGGATATACAGATATTAGTGTTGCTACTTCATCTGCCGCCGGCGGAGGAGCATTAGTTTATAATAACAGTACAGGTCAATTTACATTTACACCAGCAGTAACAAGTGCAACAGACACATTAGATACAGTTACTGATAGAGGTGCAACCACAACAAATGCAATTACTGTGGGCAATATTTTAACAACATCAGATAAAATTACATTGGGTAACAGTTCCTCTGCAGGATCAGAAGCAGTCGCAATAGGTAAAGGAACAGCCGGTGTTGGTGATTATGCACAAGCAATAGGTAATAATGCAGGTAACTCGGGACAAGGAGTGGCCGCAGTAGCAATAGGAAGCCAAGCAGGTGAAACTAGCCAAGGTGATAAAGCAATAGCAATAGGGCAGTATGCAGGTCAAACAAGCCAGGCGGCAAATTCTATTGTAGTAAATGCAACAGGTACTGCATTACAAAATACGACAGCAAGTAGTTTAGTTATTAAACCAATTAGAAGTGCTACTAATGTTAACTTTTTAAAATATAACTCCACCTCTGGTGAAGTTACATATGATAATGCAACTTATCTAACAGGAATAAGTGGAAATAATATTGCAGAATTAGCAAACGTACATAATGCATCGCCTAGTGAAGGTGATGTGCTAGTATGGGATAATGCATTATCATATTGGAAGCCTTCTGCAAATGATTCATTAGTTCTTAATAATTTAACAGCCGGGGCAGTAGATGTTGCAACAGATAGTTTTGCTTTTATAGATTCAAGTGATAGTAATAATTCCAAAAAGGAATCTATAACAGACCTTGCTACAGCAATGGCAGGTACAAATATAACAGCATCAAGCGGAGTGTTATCTGCATCACACCCAAATGTATTTGGAACAGTAGCAGTATCAGGACAATCTAGTATAGTTGCTGATAGTTCAACAGATACTTTAACCTTTGTTGCAGGTACAAATATTACTTTAACAACTAATTCATCAACAGATACACTTACAATTAATTCAACTACTCCATCGGGCTTATCGAATATAGTAGAAGATACTACACCACAACTTGGTGGCACGTTAGATGCAAATGGTAGCTCAATTGATATGGGATCTAATATTATTACAGATGGCAAGGTAGGACAATGGGACACAGCCTATGGATGGGGAAATCACGCTAGTGCTGGTTACTTGACATCTGCAAATACAACGTTTGTTGGATTAACTGATACTCCGGCAAACTTTACTGGTGCGGCGAGCAAATTTGTAAAAGTTAATGGTGCAGGTAATGCATTAGAATTTGTTGCTTCACCAACTGGAATTTCAAATATTGTAGAAGATACAACTCCTCAATTAGGTGGTAACTTAGATGTTAATGGTTATGACATTGATATGGGTGTTAACACTATAGCAGATAGTAATGTAGGTCAATGGGATACTGCTTATAGTTGGGGTAATCATGCAAGTGCTGGTTATATAACAACTCTTGGTGTATTAAGTGGACATACTGATGTACATACAGCATCTCCTTCAGATGGACAAGTACTTACATGGGATCAAAGTAATACAAGATGGGCACCAGTTACACCATCAGCCCATACTACTGCATGGACAACATTAACAGATACGCCTGCTAATTATTCAGGTGCAGGCGGTAAGTTTGTAAAGGTAAATGCAGGTGCTACTGGATTAGAATACTTTACAGATCCTGGTTATATAAGCAGTTTGGTAGCCGATACAACTCCACAACTAGGAGGCACACTAGATGCAAATAGTAATGTTATTGATATGGGTACTAATAATATTACAGACACTAAAGTAGGTGAATGGGATACTGCTTATGGTTGGGGTAATCATGCAAGTGCAAATTATTTAACAAGTGCTGGAGCATTTACTGTACCTACTTCAATAGGAACAGCTGGTCAAGTACTTAAAGCGCCTTCTTCAGGAACACTATTAGAATGGGCAGATGACAACAACTCTGGTGGAGGCGGTGGCGGACTCAGTAATATAGTAGAAGATACAACACCACAACTTGGCGGTAATTTAGATGCACAAACATTTGATATTACTACTACAGGAAAAATATTATTTGCAAACATGTATGCTACAGAAGGCGATCTACCCAATGCTACAACCTATCATGGAATGTTTGCTCATGTGCATGCCACAGGTGCTGGTTATTTTGCTCATGGCGGTAACTGGATTAAACTGGCAAACGATAGTCAACTGTCAAGTTATCAAACAACAGCAGGTTTGAATAGTGCTATAGACACACATCTAAACCAAAGTGGTCCAACTTCAGGATATGTGTTAAGTTGGAATGGTTCAGATTATGCTTGGGTATCAAATGCAGGTGGCGGAGGATTATCTAATGTTGTAGAAGATACAACACCACAACTGGGTGGAGCTTTAGATACCAATGGCAACAATATTACTTTTAGTGGCACTGATAAAGCACAGTTTGGCGCCGCTCAGGATTTATCAATATTCCACAACAACAACCATTCAATAATACGAGAAACAGGAACAGGTGACCTTTATCTTCAAAGTGACAACAATGTCATACTTTCTACTGACACTAGCACAAAGAAAATGTTAAAGGGTGTTGGCAGTGGTGAAGTTATACTTTATCATAATGATGTACAAAAGTTGAATACCTCAACAAGTGGTGTAACTGTGGTTGATGAAGTACACACAGAAGGTGCAACTCCTCATCTAACATTAAAAAGAACTGACAATGCCAATGTTCCAACAGTACGTTTTAAAGGCAGTGGTGGCACCATTGGTGCAAGTATTGACTTTGACGGTACAGCAGGCACCTCAAATGAACTTGCATTTCAAATTTATGATGGAGCCTCTATAGCAGAACGTTTTAGAGTTACATACACTGGTGCAAAAGTTACAGGCAATTTGAATATAGCCAGCGGAGTTCATGAAAAGTTTGCAACACTTACAGGTGCTACAGGTACAGTAGCACATGATTGTGCCACTGCACAAATATTTTATCACACAGGTGCGGCGGCAAATTTTACAGCCAATTTTACAAATTTAACCTTAGCTCAAGAAGATGCAACAAATCTTGCTATTATAATCAATCAAGGCGGTACAGGATATATTCCGAATGCAGTACAAATTGGCGGAGCGGCACAAACAATTATCTGGCAGGGTAATAGTGCACCAACAGCCACAGATAATGGTACAGATTCATTTTCATTTACAATATTAAATGATGGTGGCACATACGTTGTACTAGGACAGATGGTAACATTTGGAGGAGTATAATAAATGGCACCTATGATAACTGCAACTAGTTGGGCAGTAGGCCCTATGTCAACACCCGTGAAACCTTCCGTAGGTGGTGGCGGTGGTGGCGGTGGCGGTGGTAGTGCATCTGCTACAGGATTTTTCACACAACTTAGAAATTTTAGTGGTTGGTCTCTTAGTCCAATTTGGGCTCACTGTGATGCAATCAGACAAGCATCAGACGGAAAGTACTATATGACTGGGTATGCAAATTATAATGCTGAAGGCGCCTGGCTTGCTCAATTTAACGAAAACGGCACATTTTCATGGATTAGAAAAGTAGGAAATAAACAACTTAGATTTTATGACATAGCATTTGATGGAAATGATCCTATTGTAATTGGTAGTGATTATGGTTATGGTCTAAACTTTCCTACACACACTCCATATATGGGTTATATAGCAAAATTTAATAGTTCAGGAACTAGAACCTGGTCAAAGATTTTTAGACCCGACAGTATTTTAAATAATTATCATGGCCCTGGTAATTTCATGACATCGGTAGCAAAAGATTCATTAGGAAACTATTGGTGTACTTTTGCGTATCCCAACGGACAAAATGATCCATATGTCTATGCCGAAGATGTACATGGTATAATGAAATTTAATAGTTCTGGAGTATTCCAAGGTTGTTACCTATTACCACCATCGAGTACAGATCCTAGATGTCTTGCTCAATGTCTTTTTATTGATGGAAATGACAATATGTATGTTGGGTTTACAACATATGATCCAACAGCAACTAGTTATCCTCATGGTAATATATCAAAATTTACTATAAATGGAAGCGGTGTACCTTCTTATGCATGGACAAAATCATATGGACAATTTGAAGGTTCTGCACACTATGACGTACCACAAAAAATATACCAAGCATCCAATGGTGATATAATAGTTGGGGGATATACTCAACAATCAGATGTTAGCAATGATTACTATCCAACACTTATGAGATTAAATCCCGCTAATGGTAATTGGATATGGAAGAAGAGATACTCCAAAACTTATGGGGAAGCCACTGGCGGAACTTCTATGATAACCAGTGGAGATAAAATATTCATGTATGGTGATGCAGATGTTGGAAGTGGCAAAGAATTTTATATAAGAGAAATTGATGCTTCAGATGGTTCACATGTTGCAATACATGAATTTGATTTTACCGGGCAGGCAAATACTAGTGTTGACAATTTAAGTTATTCTTGGTCATCTTGGAGGAATACAACTCCAAGACTTAGTTTCCAATTAAATAAAGATGGTAATATCATTTTGGGATTCATTCCAAATGGAAATGGTTTTGACTATAGACCAAGTTTTGCAAAACTTCCTAGTACTATGATTACTGGAACGTTTGGCGGAGGAAGTGGTACTTACAGTGGTAACTTGACGATTGCTGTTAAAAGTGTTACACCAACCGATTTTACTTATGCGGCAACAGATATGACTTATGCTACTTTCTCAACTATAACTGATGCAAGTTCAGATTATCAATTTGATGATTATAATACTGGAACTGCTAATGATACAGTATCTACACCTACAGTAGTTGATGAGTCTGGCACAATCACTTAAGGCTAAATAACATTATGAAGATGAAGCAACTAGAACATATATACGGCAAAGTAGATCAAACTGACCCACTTGAATCAGAAGTATTGATACAGGGTTTTGGTCGTATGAAGATGAGCAGTATTCAAAAAGATATCAGTGCTATGCTTGGCGAACTGCATGAAATGAGCAAAAGCAATGATCCATATGATTTTCGTACAATTCAATCTTATCTAAAACGTAGCACACTCAATGCAAAACTAAATGCTCTAATAGATGCATATGATGATGTTGCTAAAAATACTAAATTCCGCACAAAATTTAAGTAACCCTTTCAATTCATAAATATACTTAAGAACACAGGCCTATAGTTATGAAATTTGATCAATTAGAAAACTTTGCAGATGGTAAGAAAAAAGGTAAAAGCAGACCTGGTCGTGTAAAAAGATCTGGTGCCAGCTGTAAAGGTTCAGTGACAAGTTTACGAGCCAAAGCAAAGAAGTACTCTGGTGAGCGTGGCAAAATGTATCATTGGTGTGCTAACATGAAGTCGGGCAAAAAGAAGAAAAATGAAGATATTACACAATCACAATTAAATAGTTTAGAAGCACAGATAGATAAAGCATTTGGCAACTTAGGCATAGACGTAAATTTTACCCGGCACTTCATTGACAGAGTCAATGATACACGAAATAAAACACCTATCTCAATTGAAGAACTGGCAAGATTATTTGCTAAAGAATACAAACGTTGGGGTAAACCTATTGCACAGATGGGTCCAGACAAAGAAGCAGTTCTTAAGGATCTTGAAAGCGATATTAATATACCGTTTGTAATGAAATGGGATAGGGAAAACAATGAATTAGATATGATTGCGAAAACAGTTATGAGAAAGAAAAACTTCCAAACAAAAGATCAAGAGTTTCCAGTAGAAAACGTACCAGCCACAAATGTTCCAGGTTCAATTGGACAACATATTAATTGGGGTGGTAAGAATGTACCTGACATACCCAAGTCAAACATAACCATAGCAAAAAGAAAACCTACACAAGATCCGAAAAGCTGGTGGTCTAAGATGATAGGCAAAGGCAGACAAATGTTTGGTTTGAACGATGACATAGATGAAAAACAACGTTTAGATCCTAAATGTTGGGACGGCTATAAAAAGCAAGGCACTAAAATGAAGGGTGGCGTCCGTGTTAATAATTGTGTTAAAGAAAATGATAACGAATTTACCTATCACGACGATGACGCATTTTTTGAAGACTACGGTGTTATGTGGTACAATGAAGATGAAATATTAGATGAAGCAGAGTACCAAGGACGTAAGGTTAAACTAGGTAAGCCTATGGCAGGTGATGTTAAGAAGTTTAAAGTATACGTTAAGAATCCAAAAGGTAATGTAGTTAAAGTTAACTTTGGACAAAAAGGTGTTAAGATTAAAAAATCAAACCCTGCACGTAGACGTTCATTTAGAGCAAGACACAACTGTGATAATCCAGGACCAAGACATAAGGCACGTTATTGGTCATGTAGAAAGTGGTAAAATGAAGTTCAATGATCTTAATGAGCATGGTAGAATTGTTAAAGGTGTAAACACAACCACAGATGTTGGCACTGGACAAACTTCTATAGAAGCAAAAAAATTAGGATTCAAAGTAAACAAAGACGGATATCCCCCAGAGTTGCACAGCAAGGCTAAGAAGAACAGCAAACCTAATACGTTGTACAATCTTGGTCTTGCTGAGCAATTTATTAATGATGCATTACAGGTTGACAAACCAGAGAAAAAACTGTATACAATAGAAGAATGGGCTTGTATACAAGGTGGACATGAAATACCTGAAAACATCAGTAAGACTGGCTCAAAACAAAGACGTAAAGAAAAGAAAAAAGATTGTTATATGGGCGATCCTGATTGGCCAGCATTAATAGATGATGTTGAAGAAAATATATCGCACACTGGTACTGCTACTGCCAAGAGTGCTAAGAAAAAAGGACTTAAACCTGGAGACCCAGAATGGTTCGAACACTGGTTTGATTTGCCTTATTTTATGAAAGAAGATGCAAGACAGTATTTAAACGAAAATCCTTATGCTCTAAGAGCATTGTATTGGCTTGCTGATAAAGGATACAAAGTAGGTAAAACTGCATATGATATTATTAGAACAGCACCTCCAGGTAGTATAACTCCTGATAATTTAGCTAAAATTGCAATAGGTGGTAAAGTTGCATGGGATAAAATTAAAGACCAATATAAAGAACCTAAAAAAGAACCAACAACAGAAGAAGTAGATGACGTGATTGCAAGAGCAGAACAATTTGCACAAAAGGCACATGCTAATCATAAACGCAAGTACACAGGCTTGCCTTATTATACGCATTTAGATGAAGTGCGTAACATTGTAAAAAGTGCAGGTGGCAATATCAATATGCAGGCCGCGGCACTATTGCATGACACTATAGAAGATACAGCAACTACAGAACAAGACATTAGAGATGAGTTTGGTCCTGTTATTGCTAAACTTGTTGTTGAACTTACAGATGTTAGTAAGCCAGAAGATGGAAATAGAGCAACACGTAAAGGTATAGATAGAGATAAGTTAGCAGGTGTTAGTGCAGATGCACAGACAATTAAGTATGCTGACTTAATTAGTAATGGCATTGACATAGGAAAAAATGATCCTAAGTTTGCAAAAGTATATCACAAAGAAAAAGCAGATCTACTTCGTGTTATGACCAAAGGCAATAAAAATTTGTATCAACAGGCATATGATATATTGCCAGATGAACTTAAAGAAGAAACAATGAATTTAGGCGGTGTAATTAACAAAGATCTAAAAGAACTTGATAATGTTTTTTATAAGAACGGATTTGAATTACGCATTGTAGGTGGTGCAGTAAGAGATCTTGCTTTAGGTAAAGCACCTAAAGATATAGACTTAGCAACTGATGCTAATCCAAATGAAATGGAACGTATTTTTGATAAAGCAGGAATTAGGCACAAGCCAACCGGAATTGAGCATGGTACAATTACTGCTATTATGAATGGTGAGCCCTACGAAGTTACTACACTACGAGCAGATGTAGCAACTGATGGTAGACATGCAGATGTTAAATTTGTTCGTAGTTGGGAAGAAGATGCTAAACGTAGAGACCTAACTTACAATGCTATGAGCATGGACTTTGATGGTAACCTTTATGATTATCATGGCGGTATGGATGATCTACAGGATAAAGTAAGCAAGTTTGTTGGTGATCCTGCAGAACGTATACAGGAAGATTATTTGCGTATACTACGTTACTTTAGATTCCAAGGCAAACTAGATAGCCCTAAGTGGAGTAAGCAAACAATAGGTGCTATTAAGGATAATGTAAATGGTTTATCTAATGTAAGCATAGAACGTGTATGGCAAGAAATGAGTAAACTATTAAGTGGCAAAAACATTGCAGAAATATTAAAGTTTATGGATAAAGCAGATGTAGCAAAACAAATTAATTTGCCTACAAACAATGCAAGTGCTACAATAGATAACCAAGATGCTTTGGTTAACTTAGCACGTCTTGTTGATGATAGTAGTATTGCTAAACGTTGGAAAATGAGCAACGATGAACATGACACACTAAACTTTTTAGTGACACATAAAAATAAAAGTTTAGATAGAGAAACTATTAAACATTGGATAGCAGATGGAATTAATAGAGCAATGCTATCTAAGTTAGCTATGTTGCAAGGCAAAGCTGATATGGATCATATGATAAAAACATACAATCCAGGCGAGTTTCCAATTACTGGTAACGACTTAATTGCTAAAGGTATGAAGCCAGGACCCGAGCTAGGTAAAGAACTAAGTGCATTACGTAACAAATGGAAGCAAAGTAATTTTAAAGCAACTAAAGATGATTTGCTAGGTGAAGATGCTAAAATTACTGTATGGACAAATCCTGAATATCAAGGTGCAGATGTTGATACAGATTACTATGATAAACAGCCTGCAAAACTAATAGACATAAACAAACTTACACCTTTTGAACCTGCTGATAAAATGCATGGCAAAGATGCCGCGGACAATATGGCACAATTTGTTAAAAGAATACAGTCAGGCGAAAAAATCAATCCTATTGTAATTACAAAGCATCAAGGCAAATGGTTAATACTAGATGGTCATCACAGATACTTTGCAAGTTTAAAAGCAGGCGTAGATAAAATGCGTGTTGTTATTGCAGATCCAAAAGACTTAACTTTCAGAGATGATGTTCCTGTAGATGAAGAAGGTCCATTTGGTGTACTTG
>CEUA01234490.1_pt1 | contig 29556 bp, 32 predicted proteins | sample 361541 | NCBI WGS metagenome assembly CEUA01 (sample SAMEA2623079, study PRJEB7988) | marine metagenome | isolation source: saline water (ENVO:00002010), including
GGTATTGGAAAAAGGAAAACAATAGAGTGTATAGAATTATTAAGAAGTTTTGGTTATAAGATTTTTTGTATATCTCAAACAGGAAGGGAATTTAGTTTTATTAGAGGAAATTATAAGAATGAATAAAATTGATAGATTTTTACTCGCTGGTGTAGCTATAGGTTTAATAATAACAATCATCTTGATGTTTATTGCTGTATCTTAGATTAATTATATTTAATGAATAAGCCTTTCACAGATAAAATTTTGACTTGGTATAATGTTAATGGCAGAAAGGATCTTCCTTGGAAAATTAAGCCAAGCCCTTACTCAATATGGATTTCTGAAGTTATGTTGCAGCAAACTCAAGTTGTAACGGTTATACCTTATTTTTTAAAATTTATGGCTAGATTTCCTTCTATAGATATACTTGCTAGATCTCAATTAGATGAAGTACTCGGTTATTGGTCAGGTCTAGGTTATTATGCAAGAGCTAGAAATATCTATAGAGCATCAAGAATTTTATATCTAGATAATAAGTCTATCTTTCCTAATTCCTATGATGAGATTATTAAATTGCCAGGTATAGGAAGATCTACAGCCGGAGCAATACTTGCTCTTGCTTATAAACAAAAATTTAGTATTTTAGATGGTAATGTAAAGAGAGTTCTTTCTAGATATTATAGAGTTAAAGGGATGCTGGAAAAAGCCTCAATACAAAAAAAGCTTTGGCATTTATCTGATATAAATACTCCATCAAAGAGTGTAGCTAAATATACTCAAGGCATAATGGATTTAGGAGCAACTATTTGTTCTAGATCTAAACCAAAGTGTAATTTATGTCCTTTATCAATTAATTGTCTTGCCCGTATTTATAATGAACAAGATTTATTGCCTAGTAAGAAATTAAGACAAAAAAAGAAAAAGAAGGATATAAATCTTGTTGTTATTATTGATAATGAGAAATCTATCTTATTAGAAAAAAGAAGAGAGAGAGGTATTTGGGGTGGTTTATATAGCTTTCCTGAGGTACTTGATGGACAGACCTGCACTTCATGGGTAAAAGAAAAGCTTGGGATTCATATAAATAGAATTGACAAGCTTCCACCTATAAGACACTCTTTAACACATTATGATTTATTGATTAAGCCAACTAAGATTAAGCTTGATTCAAGATTGCCTGAAACAAAAAACGCTTTAGAATTGTATTGGCACAAGGTACCAGTTGATAATAATATCGGTATAGCTAAACCAATTTCTAGTTTGATAAATAGTTTATAAGGAAATAATTTTATGAGTAGAAAAATACAGTGTGTTCTTTTAGGAGAAGAGCTCGAAGGTCTAGATGAGCCAACTTATCCTGGTGAATTAGGTAAGAGAATATTTGCTAATGTCTCTAAATTAGCTTGGGATAAATGGTTAGGACATCAGACTATGCTTATCAATGAATATCGTCTCACTCCTATTGATCCTAAAGCAAGGGAATATTTAGAAAAAGAAATGGAAAAGTTTTTTTTTGGTGGAGGATCTGAGTCTCCACCAGAATTTAGTGAAGAAAAATAATTTATATTTTGTTTTTAATTAGCTCATCAACAACATTTGGGTCAGCAAGTGTTGAGATATCTCCTAAATTTTCATAGTCATCATTAGCAATCTTTCTTAATATTCTTCTCATAATCTTTCCTGAACGAGTCTTAGGAAGTCCTGGAGCCCATTGAATTTTATCAGGAGTAGCTATTGGCCCAATTTCTTTTCTTACCCATTTAATTAATTCTTCTTTGAGAGATTCTGAAGGTTCTAGGCCTGAAACTAATGTAACATAAGCATAAATAGCTTGACCTTTTATTTCATGATTGAATCCTACAACTGCAGATTCAGCAACTTTTTTATGAGAAACTAATGCACTTTCAACTTCTGCTGATCCTATTCTATGTCCTGAGATATTAATTACATCATCAACTCTTCCAGTTATCCAGTAGTATCCATCTTTATCTCTATATGCCCCATCACCAGAAAAATATTTTCCAGGAAACTGACTAAAATAAGTTTCATAGAATCTTTTATGATCACCATAGACAGTTCTCATTTGTCCAGGCCAGCTATTTAGCAATACTAGATTACCAGAACATTCCCCTTCCAGAATATTTCCTTTGTCGTCTACTATAGCTGGCTGAACACCAAAGAAAGGAAGTGTTGCTGAACCAGGTTTTAAAGATGTAGCGCCAGGCAATGGGGTAATTAATATACCGCCGGTTTCAGTTTGCCACCAAGTATCTACAATAGGACAATTTTTTTCGCCAACAATATCATAATACCACTGCCATGCTTCCGGATTTATTGGTTCACCAACAGTGCCTAGAATTTTTAGACTCTTTCTTGAAGTCTTATTGACTGGTTGATTTCCTTCCCTCATTAATGCTCTGATAGCTGTAGGGGCTGTATAAAATATATTAACTTTATGTTTATCAATCACTTCCCAAAATCGACTCGCAGAAGGATAATTTGGCACGCCTTCAAACATTAGGGTGGTAGCACCATTGGCTAAAGGCCCATAGACGATGTAGCTATGACCGGTAACCCAACCAACATCAGCAGTACACCAATAAATATCTTCATCATGATAGTTAAAGACATATTTATGAGTTATAGAGGCGTAGAGTAAATACCCAGCTGTAGTATGAAGAACCCCTTTTGGCTTTCCAGTAGATCCTGATGTGTATAAAATGAAAAGCGGATCTTCAGCACCCATTTTTTCTATAGGACAATTTATTTCTTGTGTTTTAAGTAATTCGTGATACCAATTATCTCTATCATTTTGCCAGTTAATATTTCCAGCTGAATGTTGAACTACTAATACTTTAGTTGGTGGATAATTTTCTGGTAATGCTTTGATAGCATCATCAACATTTTTTTTAAGTGGAATTTTTTTATTACCTCTTACACCTTCATCTGCAGTGATAATAAAGTTAGACTCACAGTCCTCTATTCTTCCTCTTAGAGCTTCTGGAGAAAATCCACCAAATACTACTGAATGTATGGCTCCTATTCTTGCACATGCTAACATTGATATTGTTGCTTCAGGAATCATTGGTAGATATATTGTTACTCTATCACCTTTTTTTACACCTAAGCTTTTTAATCCATTAGCTAACTTGCAGACTTCCTCATAAAGCTCCTGGTATGTTATTTTTTTATCATTATTAGGATCATCACCTTCCCAGATGATTGCTATTTTTTCAGATTTATTCGCTAGGTGCCTATCTAGACAGTTATAGCATGCATTTATAACGCCATCAGCAAACCAATTAATATTCAAACTACCCTTTTTATAAGATACATTTTTAACTTCACTATATGGCTGTATCCAAGATAATTCTTTTGCTTTTTCACCCCAGAAAGAGTCTGGATCACTAATTGATTCTTTATATATAGATTGGTATTTTTCTATATTAAAATAGTTATCCCCTGAAGCAGATTTTTGTGGATGATAGATTTTTTCTTTGCTCATATTATGATAAGTTTATATTATTATTTTTTATATTTCATAGCGTAAACTATACTTTGCATTGAGATCAGAGCAGATAAAGCTCATAATAGTCAACTTTCTGTGGAGGCCAGGTAGCTCAGTTGGTAGAGCAGCGGACTGAAAATCCGCGTGTCGGTGGTTCGATCCCGCCCCTGGCCACCACTCAAGATCCCTCTTTACTGTAGGTTTATAAAATATACTAGCCAGATACTACTTTAGCTAACCAATTACCAAACGCTATCCAATTTTCGTTTCGATGAATTGTTTGACGGACAACAGGAGATTCTAATGCTAAGAAAATAAGCCCGATAACGTAGACAGGGTGTATGATTCGACGCCTAAAGAAATCATACATCATAGCGATGAGAATTGGAGAGGTCCAAAGTGGATAAACGATTAAAAAATTTCTAACAGCATTATCAACTCTAAATACCCCCGGAGTATTAAGAAACCACATTCTCACAACTGCCGCAATTAGTAATGATGTTGTAGCTACAACCATTAACCGTTTATGGAGCTCAGGAACTTTACGAAAGTAGATTGCAGATGCAAAAAATAAGCTAAACGTAATCATATCTAGAATAGGTCCAATTTCTAAGGGAGGAGTTCTCAAAGTTCCTAATTGAACTCTCACATAGAACATCCCAAAAAGGGCAACTAAACCAGTAAAGATAAGTAAGATACCGTAATAAATTAAATATTTTCCTACCTTCATATGTAATTCTAATTTTCCATTTGCTGCAAACCATGCTTGGGCAAAAAATAGAGATAACCAGCCAAGATATATTGCCTGATGAAAGTGGATGAAAATAGGATACTTGAGTGTTTCTATTATATCTAGACTATAGTAGCTCGGCCAGAAACCTATTAAAGGAATTAAAAAACATAGAAGGCTTATTCCAACATAGATAAAATTTCTAGGCCTCACTGCGATTTTTTTTTAGAAAATTTACTATTCAAGAGCAGATTGAATAAAGTCTATCAATTATATTCATAAAAAACCTCTACATAAGATGAAATTATCATATCAAAAAAAATAACTCGGGGTTACTTTATTATACTTTTTTCTATATTTTCTTATTTGGATCTGTACCAGTTGGAACCGGTATGCCATTTTTAATTAACTTTGGAGATTTACCAATATCTATTAGTTTAGGCCTTTCTTTAAGGTAATTTTTTACACCAGGTAATGATTCAAACGAAGACATAAAATTTAATATATTATGATATTGATCAAAAATTTTTTCATCTATCAGTTTTGCTAATGAAAAATGATGATAAACAGAAAAGTCACAATAGTATGGTTCTTGTCCAAAGAAAAATGAACCTTTTGTTAATGCTAACTGACGAGAAAAGTTTTTTAACTTTTTTGGGAAAGAATCTAGAAATTTTTTTTTATATTTTATGTGTGTTTCATCTACCATTAAATTAACTATTGGATTTAATGGAATAAATAATTCATAGCTTTGTTCATGTACTGCATCAACCTCTGCTTTTAAAAGACGGCCTTTAGGCTCTGTATTAGTGTATTTAGAAAGATATCTTATAATGGCTCCACTTTGCCAGATATGTTTTTTTTCATCGATGACTAAAATTGGTAGCTGATTAAAAGGTACATCTTCCTTGGCATCACTCCAGGGTCTTCCATAGAAATCCCAGGCCATTTTATAAGAGTATTTTATATCAGCGTATCTCATCATCATTTGTGGAGCTTCAGCCAAAGCTCTTAGATTGAAATAAATCAACTGAAATTCTGGTATATTTTTCAAATTATAAAGCTCCTCTTAGGCACCTAGAGGCATAAGGAAAATCATCTGTTACAACATAGTAGTAGATGCCAGAAGGAAACTCAGGAGTAACGCCAGTTCTTCCATTGCATCTATCTAGATCTCCAAGACCCTCGACGTATTCATAATCTTGAGTAAATGATCCTAAAGGGATTGAGTTGCCATTATTACTATTGGTAGAAGGCCTACCTGAGTCACCTGAGTCCTTAATTCTCCAACTAGATTTTAATATTTTAATAGAGCTTGAAGAGTTGTTAGATTCTGTATATCCATAGCGTACATAAATAGGAAAACCATCAGCAGACCATCCAATTAAAGTCATCGCCTCTCCTTTCCCTAACAGAGTAACATATCTTTCTGGCACACCATGGTAATGATATTGTCCATTTGGTTGGATATGAGCATTATTCATGTCATCACCAAAATTAAAAGCAGTTTGGCCTAGTGCCTCAATATTCCAGTTACCACTTCCCATTGCTAGACTACAAGAGCCTGAATTATTGCACCTTCCTGCTGTTCCAGGCTCAAATGCCACTCCATTTAGAGCAATTCCTGGTTCTTGTGCAGAAACCCCATTTATATTAGAAAGAAGACTAGGAGCTAAAGTTAGCACTCTAGATATATTTATTACTCCAAGTGAATTGGGGTTATTAGCATTAGGGAATGTTCCAATTTCATGATTTGGTATTCCATTAGCAGAGAGATTTCTATTTGAGGAGCTACATGACCAAGTATAGTCATATGCAGCATTTACTGATTCATGAGTATTTACTCCGCTATCAGAATAGCTACACATTACATTTGATGTATTATAAGTTACTAAAACTGTTCCAGAATTATTATTACCTGAATCATTATTACCAGAGTCATTATTAGAATTATTATTACTAGATTGGGCGGAGCTTCCACTCCCACCACCGCAAGATGCCAAAGATAAAAATATTAGAGTTAAATATATTTTTTTGTATTGCAAAAAAATCAACATTAATCCAAAAACTGTTCAGGTTTATATTATAATTGAAATTCATGAAAGCTATTACCTATAAATTGATTATTTTTTTATTTTTAATATCTGGGTGTTCTACATTTCAGATATATGAGGGTGAAAGTTCTGATCCTTTTGAGCCTTATAATAGAGCCATATTTGATTTTAATATAACTATTGATAATCAAATCACAAAGCCTATTGCAGTTGGTTACAGGAATGTAGTTCCAAATATTTTTCAGATTGGTATAAATAATTTTTTTGATAATTTTTCCTCTCCAGTAATTATTATTAGTAATTTTCTACAATTTAAAATTATTGATTCAGGAATTGATATAAGTAGGTTTGTTATTAATTCAACTGTTGGTGTTTTAGGCGTTATTGATATGGCAAGTTACATGGGACTGGAGCCTCATAATGAGGACTTAGGTCAGACATTAGGAAAATGGGGTATTAATCAAGGACCATATCTTATGATGCCATTATTGGGTCCTTATACCATAAGAGATTTAGTAGGAAAATTTTCTGAATATCCATTAGAGTTTCCAGACGAGCTTTTTGGAGAAGATTATTATAAGTATAGCTTTATAAGTCTTAAGTTTATTGATCAACGTTCGAGATTGCTAGTTGCAGATAGAGAGATAGAAGCAGCTTTAGATCCTTATATTCTTGTAAGAGAAGCTTATTTACAAAGAAGATTTTTTTTAGTACATGATGGCAATCCACCAGAGATCGAGGAAGAATTTTTAGATGCTTATTCAGAGGAAGAATTTTTTGATTTGGAATTATAACTACCATCTAATAAGGGAAGAATTTCATTAATTTCAGCCATGCTATGGATTTGTTTTGGAATATTTTTACAAATGGCTTTACCAATATTTTCTTTATGAAAAAAACCAATCCATTCGATCAGTAAGCTTAGTCCTGCACTATCTGTCTCTCTTACTTCAGATAGGTCAAATATAGCAGGATTAGATTCAGACAAAACAGCTCTAAGAGAATTATTATTTTTATCAAAAAATAATTCTTCACCCCTATCTAAAGCATCACTTATAGAGTTAAATGTGAGATCTCCATAAATCTTCCATCTATTAGTTTCAATATCTTCAATTTTAAGGCGTTTTTCTATTTTGTCATCCATATCTTAATTTTCTAACCTTTCAATTACTAAATCTAGGCCATCTCGTCTTATTTCTGAACCAAGTTGGCTTCTTAGATTTCTAACATAAGAAATACCATCTATAGAGATATCATAAACTCGCCATTGAGAGTTACTAAGTCTCAGATCATAGTCAACAGAAACACTTTGCCCCTCATTTAATTTAACAGAACCCCTAATAGTTGTTCTATCTTCATCTGAGGGAAGCTGATGTGGATAAAAAGATAATTGATTACTTTGAAATTCTAATATTCCAAATGCATATCTTTTAACAATATAATTGTAAACAGCAATAGAAAATCTAGCTTTTTGTTCTTGAGTAGCAGTTCTACCATATCTACCCAAAACTAAATAAGCTGCATAATTTCTATCAAAATTAGGCAACAGAATGCTATCAATAAGAGAATAAAGCTCTTCAGAATTCTCTTTATAGTATTCCTCTTTTCCTTCTAAAGCATCAAGCGTTATTTTTGCAGTTTGAGTAATTACTTCTGAGGGTGAGATTGGCTGAGAAAAAATATTATAATTTATTAAAATAAAAAATATTATTATTAAATTAATAAAATTATATTTATTAAATATCAAACTTAATCTCCACCTATAGATAATAGGAATTTTCCAATTAAATCTTCTAAAACTATAGCTGATTGAGTAAATTCAATTTCACTACCTTCAATTAAGGAATCGAATGAACCACCTGGATTAATTCCAATATATTGTCCACCGAGAAGGCCTGACGTAAGAATACTTGCATCACTATCAACTGGAATTTGATTATATTGTAAATTAATTTTTAACATAACTATTGCTTCCAGGTGCTCTGGATCAAGTATGATTTCTTCAACCCTACCTATTGTTACCCCAGCCATAGTTACTGGTGCCCTTAGTGTTAAGCCCCCAATATCTTCAAAACGAGCTATGACATCGTAGCCATCATCATTTAAGTAAGATTCTATATTTGTTGTTTGAGTTGTTAGAAAAAATATCGCAGCGAAGCCTAACAAAACAAAAAGACCTGTTTGTATTTCTACTGATTTTATTTTTTTCATTAGGCCTCCCCCTCTAAATTATTGCTGAAGTAATTAAATAGTCTAATATTAACACCGCTACTGCAGAACTAACTACAGTTCTTGTTGTTGCAAGCCCAATTCCTTCTGCAGAAGGAGAGCAAGTGTAGCCTTCATATACAGCTATTAGACTTGCGGCTATACCAAAAACTATGCTTTTAAAAATACCTTCAGTTATATCGCTTAAGTCAACATTTGAAATAAGTTGTGACCAGAAAACGCCTGAATCTACTCCCATTAGATTAATAGCTACTACACATGTTCCAGTTATACCAATAAGGTTAAATATTGCTGCTAGTAAAGGCATAGATACAATTCCTCCTATAAATCTAGGAACAACTACATAATCAATAGGATCAACTGCCATCATTTCCATAGCAGATAGTTGATCAGTAGTTCTCATTAAACCAATTTCAGAGGCAATTGCTGTTCCAGCACGACCAGAGAATAATAAAGCAGTTACCACAGGCCCTAGTTCTTTGAATAGACCTAAAGCAGAAATAGCTCCGACTGATGTTTCAGCATCAAACTTTGCTAGCGAATCATATCCTTGTAGGCCAAGCACCATTCCTACAAAGAAGGCGGAAACCATTATAATCACCAAGGATAAAGCTCCTGCATTATATATCTGCTTTATAACTAGATCAGCTCTTGTAAAGATAACTCTAGGCAAGGATGAAGAAATATTAATAAAGAAGATTGTTATTTTACCAATTCTACTAATGGTTAATCCTATTGATAACAGAAGGCTCATTATCCATTTATTCATAATGTCTTTCTCGGTTATTTGTCTTTTCAGAACTTGGAGACTCCCCAAGATCCTCTTCATGATTTTTTACATTCGAAAGCATTTGATTAAAATAATCATTAGCTGGGAAGTGAAAGGGTACTGGACCATCAGCAATGCCATTAATGAACTGTTGAACTAGTGCCGACCTATCAAGATTTATTTGTTGAGGTGTGCCTGATGCAATAATCTCTTTATCTGCAATTATATAAGTCCAATCTGAAACTGTTGCCGTTTCAGCAACATCATGAGAGACAATTATACTAGTTATGCCTAAAGCATCATTTAAATTTCTTATTAATCTTAATACCACACCCATGGAAATTGGATCAAGACCATTGAATGGCTCATCATATATTAATAGACCTGGGTCTAAAGCTATTGCCCGAGCCAGCGCCACTCTTCTAGCCATGCCACCTGAAAGTTCTGATGGCATCAACTTATATGCTCCTCTTAAGCCGACTGCATGAAGCTTCATTAAAACGATATGCTTAATTAATTTTTCTGGAAGTTTAGTATTTTCTCTTAATGGGAAAGCAACATTATCAAATACATTAATATCTGTTAAGAGCGCTCCTTGTTGAAATAGCATGCCCATACCTTTCCGAAGCTCATATAAATTTTTATTTGAAATTTTATTAATATCGAGATCATTAACTAAAATATTACCTTTGTCAGGTTTTAATTGACCTGCTATAAGACGTAAAAGAGTAGTTTTTCCGGTTCCACTAGGGCCCATAATAGCGGTTATCTTTCCTTTAGGAATAGAAATGTTTATATCATTAAAAATATGATTATTACCTCTTTTAAAGCTCAAATTTTTAATTTCAACCATATTGTTACTAAATTTCTCAGTCATAAGGAAAATTTTACATAAAAAATCAAAATTATTTCCAATAAATTTTGCACAGCCTTAATATTAGGTTACATTTTACTATGGAAGGCCTTAATAGAATATTTAAAAATAGAATATTATTAGTTCTTTGAGGAAAAGAGATGAAAAATATTGAATTATTTAAGCTAAAAGAGCTGAATATTGTAAAGAGAGGTGATGGAGTAGAGACAACTTTATTAGTTGGTGAGCCTAATTGTGATGGTTCTGCCTTTACTTCCGGCCTAACCCGTTTCCCAGCTGAAAAGAAAGTTCCTCTCCATCATCATAATTGTGATGAACAAGTCACCATTTTGGAAGGATCAGCAATTGTTGAGGCGGATGGAGTTAAAACTCAACTTAAACCGTACGATACTACTTATGTAAAGGCAGGCACTCCTCATAGATTTATTAACATTGGTAAAAAGCCACTTCTCATTTTATGGATATATAGTGAAAAGAATGTAACACGAACTTTTACAGAAACAGGAGAAACTGTTAAGCACTTATCTTCATCAGATGTGGTATCTAAATAATGCTTATAACAAATTCAAACAATTTAAAAGACTTTATATCTCGATGTTTATCTTCTTGTTCTATTTCAAATAAAGAAGTAGAAATTATTTCTGATTTAATGACTGAAGCTGATTTAAGAGGTGCAGATGGGCACGGAATTTTTAGATTACCTCAATATGTAAAGCGAATAAGGGCAGGAGGGATCAATATTAACCCAAATATAAATGTTGCTAAAGAGCATGAATCCGTAGCTTTAGTTGATGGTGATAATGGAATGGGACATCTTGTAATGCGATATGCTTCTGATTTAGCAGTTAAAAAAGCGCTAAAAACAGGCATTGGTTGGGTAGGTGCTAATAATAGCAACCATGCTGGACCAGCTTCTTTGTATGCAAGTATTCCTATGAGTAGAGACATGATTGGAATTTATATTGCAGTTGGTAGTGCAAATCATTTACCTCCATGGGGAGGTATAGATATGTTATTGAGCACTAATCCAATAGCCATAGCTATCCCTGCTTTGAACGAAAAACCTATTATTTTAGATATGGCAACAACCGTTGCTGCATATGGGAAGGTTAAAACGGCTGCTGAAAAAGGTGAAAGCATGCCTGAAGGATGGATGATTGACAAATTAGGAAATCCAATTACAGACCCCAAGAGGTCATCAGAAGGTTTTTTGCTTCCTATTGGTGATTATAAGGGTTATGGCCTTTCACTAGTATTTGGAATTTTAGCAGGAACTTTAAATAGTGCTGCCTTGGGTAAAGAAGTTATTGATTTTAATAGCGACTTTATTACTCCAACAAATACTGGTCAATTAATTATTGCGCTATCAATAGATAGATTTACAGAGATAAGTATTTTCAAAAGCAATATAGATAATATTATTAGGTCAATGAAAGGATCTGCTACTTTGCCAGGTATTGATGGGATTAGACTCCCTGGAGAGAGAAGCTGGAAGATAAGAGAAGATCGTAAGAAAAATGGAATTCCTATCCATTTAGATTTAAGGAAAAAATTAGATAGCTTAGCTAAGGAGCTTAAAGTTTTACCATTACAATTAATTTAGCAATTATTTGTCTACATTTAGATACATTTAGATACATTTAGACTCTTTTAAGAGAATATTTAATATCTACTACCATTTGCCGCTATTCTTCATTGATAGCCATGGCTCTTTTAGGGCTAATGCCCGCCCTTTTTGAAGCAGCTCAATAGATATATTATCTGGTGATCTTATAAAGGCCATTTTTCCATCTCTTGGAGGCCGATTAATATTAACCCTTTCCTTAATGAGTTTGTCGCATAAGGAATAAATATTATCTACCTCATAAGCAATATGGCCAAAGTTTCTACCTTCACTATATTTTTCTGACTCCCAATTGTAAGTTAATTCGAGGGGGCAATCTTCTTGCCCTTTAGGGGCAATAAAAATTAATGAGTATTTAAATTCTGGTCTATCTACTCTTTTTATTTGTTTTAGCCCTAATTTATTGCAAAAGAAGTCTAGGGATTCTTCAATATTACTAATTCTTATCATCGTGTGCAGATATTTCATTATTACTCCCAAAAATATTTTAATAAAAACATATATTATCAATTTTATTAATCTATTACCTTTAAGAAGAAATTATTACTAAACCATGAGATAATGAAAAAAATAAATTAAAAAAAAGAAGAGTATATTTGTATGCAAAATTTTCAAGGGATTCCAATTATTACCTCAGGTTTAAAATATAGGACAGAGCATGGATTTAATGCTATTAAAAACGGAATCAAAAAGAAATCAGAAAAAGTAGAGGTAAGCCTGAAAAAGCCTTCTTGGTTAAAGGCTAAAATACCTGGAGGAGCCAGTTATAAGAAAGTTAAAAAAATAGTAGGGAATCATTCATTATCTACAGTCTGTGAAGAATCATTTTGCCCTAATATTGGTGAGTGTTGGGATAATGGTACGGCAACAATCATGTTAATGGGGTCTGTTTGTACAAGAGCGTGTAAATTCTGTGCAGTGGATACAGGAAATCCTAATGGTTGGCTAGATTTAAATGAGCCTCAGTTAGCTGCTAATTCAGTAAAACTAATGGATTTAAAGTATGTTGTTTTAACTTCTGTAGATAGAGATGATCTTCAAGATGGTGGAGCTCAGCATTATGCTAATTGCATTAAATCTATAAAAACTCTCTCGCCCCAAACTTCTGTAGAGGCATTAACTCCAGACTTTTCTGGAAACCTTTCTTCATTAGAAGTTTTGTTAGATTCTGGATTGGAGGTATTTGCTCAAAATTTAGAAACAGTAAAAAGATTGACACATTATGTTAGAGATATAAGAGCTAGCTATGAACAAACTCTAAGTTTGCTTTTAAATGCAAAGAAGATAAAGCCAGATGTATTAACTAAAACTAGTTTAATGGTTGGTATAGGGGAAAAAGATTACGAAATACAACAAACTTTAGAAGACTTAATAGAGGCTAATGTTGATATTGTGACAATTGGGCAGTATTTAAGGCCTTCGATTAATCACCTACCAGTTGATAGGTATGTTAGTCCAGATACTTTTCAGCAGTATAGAAATTGGGGAATAGATTTAGGATTTTTAGAAATAGTATCAGGGCCGCTTGTTAGATCAAGCTATAGAGCGGATAGAGTTTTTGAAAAAAATAATGTAGGTTTATGATTTAATATACAAAGAGAGCATTATGATAGATTTTCTTTCCATTTATGGTATTTTTTTAGCTAAATTAATTACAGTTTTTATATTAGTTGTATTTGGACTAATTTTAATTATCTCAAGCATGAAAAAGAATCCAAAGTCTGAGGGATTAAAAATAGAGAGCCTGAATAAAAGATACCAAGATTTAGAAGACTCCTTAAGGCTAATAGTCGATGGCTCTGAAAAATTCAAAAAGGATTCTAAGTTAAGGAAGAAGTTAGATAAATTATCTTTAAAGAAAGGGTCAAAAAAACCAAGAATTTTTGTTTTAGATTTTAAGGGGGATATAAGAGCTTCTGATACTGCTTCGCTAAGAGAGGAGGTATCAGCAATCCTTTCAATTGCTAATAAAAAAGATGAAGTTTTAGTTAGATTAGAGAATCCAGGAGGAACAGTTCATGAACATGGATTAGCCGCTTCCCAATTAATGAGGATTAGAGAAAAGGGAGTGCGTTTAGTAATTTCTGTAGATAAGGTTGCTGCAAGTGGAGGCTATTTAATGGCCTGTGTAGCAGACCATATAATTGCCGCTCCATTTGCTATTATTGGATCAATTGGGGTTATAGCACAGATTCCAAATTTTAATAGATTATTAGAAGAGAAAGGTATAGATTTTGAGCAAGTCACTGCTGGTAAGCATAAGAGGACTTTAACTATGTTTGGAAAGAATACTGATGCTGCTAGGGAAAAGATAAAGGAAGAATTAGAAGATGTTCATGATTTATTTAAAAATCAGATAGAAGAGTATCGACCTAATATTGACCTTGTTAAGGTTGCTACAGGAGAACATTGGTACGGCGTAAGAGCATTGAATTTAAATTTGATTGATACAATAAAAACAAGTGATGATTATCTTATAGAAAGTTCAAAAAGGAGAGACCTATATTTAGTATCCTATAAAAGGAAGAGCTCATTAAAGGATCGTTTTTTAGGCGAAGCAGAAAGCTTATTATCTAAATTTTAATTAAAAATAAAAAATGATACCTCTAAGTGATGATAATCCAACTTATTCTAGAGCTTATGTAACTCTAATAATTTTATTTATATGCCTATTTACTTTTCTTATACAAATTTCCCTTCATGAAGCTAATAATATAGATTTTATTTATGCACTAGGCTTTATACCTGCTGTAACTTTTGGACATGCCGATCTTCCTTCCGAGTTAGTCTGGATCCCCTCATCATTGACAATTTTTAGCTCCATGTTTCTTCATGGTGGCTTCTTCCATCTTGTCGGTAATATGCTGTACTTATGGATTTTTGCTGATAATGTTGAAGATAGAATGGGACATAAAAATTTCTTTATTTTCTATTTTCTTTGCGGGTTTGTTGCTGCTATGACTCAAGCTCTACCAGAGCCTGGATCAGCTATTCCTATGATTGGAGCTAGTGGCGCTGTCTCAGGCGTTTTAGGAGCATATGTTTTTCTTTATCCTAAGGCTAAAATACTTGTGGTGATACCTTTTTTTATTTTTTATACTCTAAGACTACCAGCTTTTATTGTTTTAGGAGTTTGGTTTTTAGGTCAACTTATGAGCTCTTTTCAGGTCGATGATGGATCCGGAGGTATTGCTTTCAGAGCCCATATAGGGGGATTTATAGCAGGAATTCTTCTGATTAGATTTTTTGTTAGTAAGAAAATAAAACAGGGACATACTATTTAATTAGAGGAGTAAATATGATTAGTTTAGCTGATCGCTTATTCAATTTTAAAAAAAATGAGCTTACCTCGGTTCTATATGCTTCGTTATTGTATTTTTGTATCTTATGCGGTTATTTTTTCCTAAGACCTGTAAGAGAGGCTATGGGCATTTCAGGAGGAATGGGACAATTGAGATGGTTATTTATAATTACATCGCTTGTCTCTCTAGGTCTTGTATTAATTTTTAGCGGTATAGTTAGCAAATTGAATAGGAGCAAATTTATACCTATTGCCTATTCTTTTGTTATTTTCTGTTTAATCTGTTTTGCAGGTCTTTTATTTTATGATGCTAATTCAGGCGGAGGCTTTATTGGGTCTAGTGTTGAAACTATTTTTGCTAGAAATATTGGTTATGTTTTCTTTGTGTGGTTAAGCGTGATCAACCTTTTTGTTAATAGTCTTTTTTGGGCATTTATGGTTGATATTTTTAATGTGGATCAAGGAAAGAGAATATTTGCATTTATTGGAATTGGTGGAACTTTAGGTGCCATTGTTGGCGCTTGGTCAACAGATATATTAAGTAGCATGAGTGCTTCTCCATATCTTCCTGTATTTCTAATGTTAATCGGCGCCTTATTTTTTTCCCTATCAATAATAATTATGAAGAGGTTAGATAAATTAAATAAAGACTCATCTTATTCTAATGTTAATAATGATCATAAAACTAATAATCCAATTGGAGGAAAGTTTTCTGATGGGTTTTATGCAGTATTTTCTTCGCCATATCTACTTGGAATTGCTGTTTATATAATCCTTATGGCTGTTTCTAACACTATGATCTATTTTACTGTTGCTCAAGGAGTTCTTGATAATAATGATACATTTAGTCAAAGAGTAGAAGGATTTGCTCAATTTGATATGTTAGCTCAGATAGCAACTCTATTTACTCAAGTATTTATAACTACTAGGATTATAAAAAAGATCGGAGTTGGTTGGACTTTATCTATTCTGCCATTAGTTACTATGGCTGGATTTGTTGTTCTGGCTATTTGGCCAGTTTATGGGTTAATTGCAATATTCCAAGCGCTACATAGAGCAACAAGATATGCTATTTCAAGACCAGCTAGAGAAACATTATTCAGCGTAATTTCTCCTTCTGAAAAATATAAAGCTAAGCCTTTAATCGATGTTTTTCTTTATAGAGGCGGTGATGTAGCTGGAGCGGGGATTGATGGAATGCTAAGATCTTTAGGGGCTTCTTTAACATGGGTAGCTTCTGCCACAGTTCCTTTAGCAATAGCATGGTGTTTCTTGTCAATTTCTTTGGGTAATGTTCAAAAAAAGAAAAATACGAAACAATAATTTTTAGCTTTTTATGACTGGTAATTTAATCAATATAGATTGGAGCTCTATTGATAATATATTTGTCGATATGGATGGAACCATCCTTGATCTAGCTTTTGATAATTTTTTTTGGCTTGAGCTCATTCCAAAAAAATATGCAAATCAAAATAGAATAACCTTAGAAGAAGCTAAAACTATTCTTTTTCCAAATTTTAAGTCTATTGAGGGGTGTTTAGAATGGTACTCTATTGATTATTGGTCCGAAGTGCTACAGCTAGATATATATTCTATAAAATGGGAGTATAAAAATAGGATCAAGTATTTACATAGAGCAAAAGAGTTTTTAAAAATTTGTAAAGATATGAATAAAAATATTTTTCTAGTAACTAATGCTCACCCAAGAACTTTAGAAATTAAAAATCATATGACATCGATTGAATCTATGGTTGATAGATCAATTAGCTCATTTGACTATTCCTATCCAAAAGAGAATATAGAGTTTTGGAATAGTCTAAATAATGATACTCATTTTGACCCATCCAGAACAATTTTTATCGATGATAATGAGGCAATGCTAAAATCAGCAAAAAATTTTGGTGTTAAAAATCTTTTAGGTATAAGAACTCCAGATTCTGGAAAGCCTGCTAATCATATATTGAATTTTAATTCAGTTGATGGCCTTTACGAAATTATAGATAAATACATTTAGTTCTTGCAAAATTATGATATACAGGTTACAAAGTAAATATCTAGTTTAGAAATTTCTCTTTTTTGTTCTCCTTTTATATATTTTGTGAGCTATTTATTAAGGTTTTTCTAAATTTTCGATCATAGACTTGATCAAATCATCATTAGTTTATCCTATTTTAAAATAGTTTTATTTGGAGGTAATTTAAGTTGAGTAGTGAACTTATAGTGCATACGAGCGATGAAAATTTCGATTCAGATGTTATTAAATCTGATAAGCCAGTTCTTTTAGATTTTTGGGCAGATTGGTGTGGACCTTGTAAAATGATTGCGCCACTTCTAGATACTATTGCTGAAGATTATAAAGATCGTCTTAAGATAGTTAAATTAAATATAGATGAGCATCAGAAGATTGCTCCAAAATATAATGTAAGGAGTATACCTACTCTATTAATTATCAAAGATGGAGAAGTTGCTGGTCAGCAGATAGGCGCAGTTTCAAAAGCGCAATTAACAAAACTTATAGAAGAAACTATATAATATTTATATAAGGAGCATACTTGGAAAATTCTAATAAACCTCATTCAAAAGATTATAAATCTCACTCAAAAGATTCAGGCAGGCCACCAAGACATAAGAAGAAAGGAGGCCCCAGAAGAAAGAGACCTTATAGAGAGGAGTTTCCAGATGATGAAGCGTTTGAGATTATCCCAACAGAAGAACTTGAGTTGACAAAGAAGAACATGAATCTTTCTGAGTTAAAGACTAGACCTATTGCTGATCTTTTAGAGACAGCGTCAAAAATGGGCATAGAAGGTTTAGCTAGATCAAGAAAACAAGATATTATTTTTTCAATCCTAAAATGTCACGCAAAAAATGGAGAAAATATTTTTGGTGAGGGCGTTCTTGAAATTTTACAGGATGGCTTTGGCTTCTTGAGATCACCAGATAGCTCCTATTTGGCTGGACCTGATGATATCTATATGTCACCAAGCCAGATAAGAAAATTTAACCTAAGAACAGGTGATACTGTATCAGGCTTAGTAAGGCCACCTAAGGATAGTGAGCGCTATTTTGCAATGCTTAAGGTTGGACAAATTAATTATGATTCTCCAGATGCAATCAGAGGTAAGGCTCTTTTTGAAAATTTAACACCTCTTTTCCCTAAAGATAAGTTAGGTTTAGAGCAGGGTAATGGAAGTACGGAAGATTTAACAGCTAGAATTATTGATATGGTTTCACCTATAGGAAAAGGCCAGAGAGGCCTAATTGTTTCTCCTCCTAAAGCTGGGAAAACAATGTTATTGCAGAATGTAGCTGCTTCTATAGTGGAAAATCAGCCTGAATGTGAATTGATAGTCTTGCTGATTGATGAGCGCCCAGAAGAGGTGACTGAAATGGAGAGGACGGTTAGAGGTGAAGTTGTTTCAAGTACTTTTGATGAGCCGGCAACTCGTCATGTTCAGGTAGCAGAAATGGTTATTGCAAAAGCAAAGAGATTAACAGAACATAAAAAAGATGTAGTAATTTTATTAGATTCGATAACTAGACTCGCTCGAGCATACAATACTGTAGTTCCTTCTTCGGGAAAAGTTCTTACTGGGGGTGTTGATGCTAATGCATTGCAAAGACCAAAAAGATTTTTTGGTGCGGCTAGAAACATAGAAGAGGGAGGTAGCTTAACAATTATAGCTACAGCACTAGTAGATACTGGTTCTAAAATGGATGATATTATTTATGAAGAATTCAAAGGCACTGGTAATTTAGAAGTTCATTTAGATAGAAGGATTGCAGAAAAAAGAGTTTTTCCTGCTATTAATATTAATAAGTCTGGAACAAGAAAAGAAGATCTATTGATTGATGATGAAGAACTTCAGAAGATCTGGGTTCTAAGGAAAGTATTGCATCCAATGGATGAGATAGCCGCAATTGAATTTTTACTGAATAAGATGCAAGATTCAAAAACAAACTCAGATTTCTTTGAGGCTATGAAGAGGTAATTTACTTAATTATTTTCTCTTTCTACAGCTCTATATCCAATATCATTTCTATAGAAGGAATTTTTCCATTTTATTTTTTTTGCTAATTGATAAGCTTTTTTCTGAGCGCTAGAGACATTTTCCCCTAAAGCTGTTATGCATAGAACTCTTCCACCATTTGTAATTATATTATTATTGCTTTTCTTTGTTCCAGCATGAAAAATTTTTGTATCTTTAGTTTGACTCTGGTTTAGCCCAGATATTTCATAGCCAGAATTATATTTTTCAGGATAACCCCCACTAGCCATCACCACACCTAGGCAACTCATAGGATCCCAAATAGCTTTAGCTGAACTTAGCTTTCCTTCAAAAGATTTCATGCAAAGTGACACAATATCTGATTTCATTCTTAAAAGAATTGGTTGGGTTTCTGGATCACCTAGGCGACAATTAAATTCTATTACCTTAGGCTGATCTTTAGTTATTATAAGACCTGCATAAAGAAATCCTCTATAATAAACTCCTTCATTTTGTAGACCCTTAATAGTAGGCCTCATGATCTCATTCATTATTTTGTTATGGATAGCTTCTGTAATTATGGGTGCAGGCGAATAAGCCCCCATACCTCCTGTATTAGGGCCTAAATCTCCATCATCTCTAGTTTTATGATCTTGTGAGGATGCAAGGGGTAAAATGTCGTTACCATCTACCATTGCTATGAAGCTTGCCTCTTCGCCCTGCAGAAATTCTTCTATAACAATTTTCTGTCCTGCATCGCCAAACTTTCTGTTATTTAGCATTTCTTTAATTACTTTTTCTGCATAAGGCCTTTCATTTGCTATGATAACCCCTTTTCCTGCAGCTAGCCCATCTGCTTTAATTACAGCTGGGAAACCTATTAAGTCTAAGAATTTTATAGCCGATTCAGCATCTTGGAAGGATTTATAATTAGCAGTTGGTATTTTGTTTTTAAATAAAAGCTCCTTAGTATAGGTTTTTGATCCTTCTAGACGAGCTGCTTTAGAGTTAGGGCCAAAACAAAGCAACCCCTTTTCTTCAAAATGATCTACTATTCCGTCTACTAGGAGCTTTTCAGGCCCAACAATAGTTAATTGGACATTTTCAGATTTAGCTAAGTTACATAATGATTCTTTATCATAACTTGATAGAGATATATTTTTTACTTTAGGCTCATTGAGTGTTCCAGCATTACCAGGAGCTACTAATACTGTTGATACAAGATCTGATTGAGCAACTTTCCAGGCAAGCGCATGCTCTCTTCCTCCATTACCTATAATCAGAACGTTCATTTTAATGTCTAAAATGACGCTTATTAGTTAGTATCATAGATATATTTTTCTCGTTTGCTGCATCTATTACCTCTTGATCTCTTATAGATCCACCTGGTTGGATTATTGATTTGATACCATATTTATAAGCTAAGTCAATCCCATCTCTAAATGGGAAAAAAGCATCTGACGCCAAAGAACAATTTTTACAATTAAAGCCCATTTCTTTGGCCTTTTTTACTGCAAGCTTAACGCTATCTATTCTACTCATTTGGCCTGCACCCACGCCAATAACCTGTTGATTTTTTATAAGAACTATTGCATTAGATTTTACAAATTTCACTATTCTCCACCCAAACATTAGATCATCTTTCTCTTGTTTTGAGGGGGAATATATAGTTGGTATATGGAAATTCAGCTTTTCTAGAGGCAACGAATTATCAGCTTCCTGAAGAAGATAACCACCACCTAAAGATTTTAAATGTATATTAGATAAATAAGGCTCTCCTGTCTCGAGAACTCTTATTTTCTTTTTTGTATTTAGTATTTCTATAGCCTTTTTTTCTATTTTGGGAGCAATGATTACTTCTACAAATTGATTATTAATTATTTCTTGAGCTGTATTCGAATCTAGAGAGTTATTGAATGCAACTATCCCACCAAAAGCAGATATAGAGTCTGAATTATAAGCAAGTTGATATGCACTTAAATTTGATGAGGAAATAGCAGCTCCACATGGATTTGCATGCTTTACAATCACACAACCTATTTTTTCAAAGCTATTGACACATTCAAAAGCAGCTTGCGAGTCAACAAGATTATTATATGATAGAGAATCCCCTTGAATTTGTTTTTTATAAAATAACATTTCACTTTCATGGGTATAAAAAGCTGCTTTCTGATGAGGATTTTCTCCATATTTTAGATTATTATTTTTTTTGATAGATAAATGTATTTGTTCTGGGTAGCCCTTATTTTCAGAAAAATTATTATTCATATAGTTGCTAATATCTCCATCATATTTTGCTGTATGGTTAAAGGCCTCAAGTGCAAGTTTTTTTCTAAATTCAATATCATTTTTACCATTTTGAATTTTACTCAAGGTATTTAGATATTGGGACGGTTTCACTACCACCATAGTTGATTTATAGTTTTTAGCTGCTGCTCTAATCATCGTTGGCCCCCCTATATCAATATTCTCAATAATTTCTTTCAGAGAGGATTTGGGATCTAAAGCTTTTTTCATAAATGGATATAGATTAACAACAACTAAATCAATTTTATTGATTTTTAACTGATCTAGAATCTTATTATCTTCAGGCTGTCTAGCAAGTATACCCGCGTGAATAGTAGGATGAAGAGTTTTGACTCTACCGCCCATGATTTCTGGAAAATTTGTTTTGTCTGAAATATCTGTTACAGGTATACCTGAATTTTTTAACTCTTTTGATGTACCTCCTGTAGATATAATTTCAAAAGAGAGACTAATTAATTGTTTTGCAAAATCGACTATGCCATTTTTATCAGAAACACTGATTAGAGCTAGATATTTATTCTTTTGTTTATTATTAGTCACTTAATATTATAATGTTTAAGTTTTTTTCTGAGCGTACCCCTGCTAATTCCAAGGATATCTGCTGCATTACTTTGATTTCCTTGAGAAAATTCTAAAATAGTTTTTAGCATAGGCTTTTCTATTTCCCCAATAATTAATTGGTATATATTAACTGGTTTGTAGCCGTTTAGACTACTTAGATATTTTTTTAAAGCCTTTTCTGTTTCTATACTAAGCAATTGCTTGTTAGTATTTTTATCAGTTTTATTTTTCTTATCTTTTTGTACCACAACGTTCCTCCCAGAACGTATTATTAAGGGAGCATGATTCATGCTCTATAAAAAGAATAATTAATCTAATTTATAAATCAGTCATACTAGATATGAATATATTCATATCTAATAATATCATCAAATAATATCAATAATAAGATTGATTTTTTTATTTTTTATAGATTGAGAGGAAGAACCATTAAGGAGCTTGATATTTACTATTTGAGCCCAAGTCGATTTTCTATATAGTGAATATCTGTCCCGCCTTTTTTGAATGCATCATGTTTGAATATTTCCTTATGAAGTGGGATATTAGTTTTTATACCATCAATAATAGTCTCATTTAGTGCCGTACTCATTTGAGATAAGGCAGATTCTCTATTTTCTGAATGTGATATTATTTTCCCAATCATAGAATCATAATGAGGAGGGACTGAATATCCTGTATAAATATGGCTATCTACTCTAACTCCAGGTCCTCCAGGAGGATGCCACATAGATATGTTTCCTGGTGAAGGCATAAATGATTTGGGATCTTCCGCATTTATCCTGCATTCAAAAGCATGACCAGTCCAATTAATATCCTTTTGCTGGAATGAAATTTTATTATCAGCAGCAATTAAAATCTGTTCTTTAACAATGTCTTTCCCGGTTATCATTTCTGTTATTGGGTGTTCAACTTGAAGTCTAGTATTCATTTCTATGAAGTAGAACTCTCCATTTTCAAATAGAAATTCAAAAGTACCGGCTCCTTGATAGCCAATTTCAAGGCATGCTTTAATACACAGCATGCCTATTCTATCTATTTCTTTTCTACTTATTCCAGGTGCTGGTGCTTCTTCTATAATTTTTTGATGCCTTCTTTGCATAGAGCAATCCCTTTCTCCTAGATGCACTGCATTCCCAAATTTATCTGCTAGGACTTGAAATTCTATATGTCTCGGAGATACTAGAAATTTTTCCATATAGACCTCGTCATTTCCAAATGCTATTAACGCTTCACTTCTAGTTACATCAATTGCAGTATGCAATGATGCTTCTGTATTAACAACTCTCATTCCTCTGCCACCTCCACCTTTTGCAGCTTTTATGATAATTGGATAACCGATTTTTTTAGCTAAGGCAGAATTTTTTTTATTATTATTAGTTAGAGATTCCTCAGATCCAGGAACGCATGGAATTCCAGCAGAAAGCATTGCTTTTTTTGCCGATATTTTGTCACCCATCATATTTATTGTTTCAGATTTTGGACCAATGAAGATAAATCCACTTTCTTCTACTCTTTCAGCAAAATCTGAGTTTTCTGATAGAAATCCATAACCAGGATGAATAGCAACTGAGTCTGTAACTTCAGCAGCAGCTATAATTGCAGGCATGTTTAAGTAGCTATCTGACGAAGGAGCTCTTCCAATACAGACTGCTTCATCTGCTAAGAGGACATGCTTTAAGTTTTTATCTACCTCGGAATAAACAGCAACTGTTTTAATGTTTAGTAATTGGCATGCTCTAATTATGCGAAGAGCTATTTCACCACGATTAGCTATTAGTACCTTATCCAGCATCTTTTTATAGGGGTTCGACTATAAATAAAACTTGACCAAACTCAACAGGGCTTCCATTTTCAGCTAGAATACTAACAACCTTCCCTTTAACCTCTGATTCTATCTGATTCATCATCTTCATTGCCTCTATGATACACAAGGTATCTCCAACATTAACATTACTTCCAATGCTTACATATGGCTTGCCTCCTGGATTCGGGCTTTCATAGAAAACTCCAACCATGGGTGACTTAACCTCTATACCGGCACTTATGGATTGATCCTTTATATTTTTTTGAGCAATATTTTGATCTATTTCAATAGTTTGTTGCGATGTATTAGTAGTTTTTTCTTCTAAAGAAGATTTCTTAGTTATTCTTATTGATTCTTCACCCTCAGAAATTTCTATTTCAGAGAGAGAAGAACTTTCTAATAACTCTATAAGTTTTTTAACTTTTCTTAAATCCATTATTTCTTAATCTCAATTCTATTTTTTTAAATAACTTTTAGCAGCAACTAATGCAGCTTCATAGCTAGCTATGCCAAACCCAGTAATTGTTCCGATAGCTATATCAGAAAAAAAAGATTTCTTTCTAAAGTCTTCCCTTCTATTAATATTAGAAATATGGACTTCAATGAAAGGCATTTGAATTGCAAGAAGCGCATCTCTTATAGCAACACTTGTATGGGTAAACGCTGCTGGGTTAAATATAATAATGTCATATTGCTCCTCTTTTGATCTATGGATCAAATCTAAAATTTCATGCTCAGCATTACTTTGAAAACAAATTATATTATCACCAGCCTTACTACATATTTTTGTAAGCGTTACCTCTATTTCTTCAAGAGTTATGTCGCCGTAGACATCCGGTTCTCTTTTTCCGAGTAAATCTAAATTTGGACCATTAATTAGCAGAATTTTAGACATTTTTTCTCTAAATATAATATTTTAAAAGATTATATCGTATTTTAAGTGAATTTAGAAGAATTTATATTAAATTTAGAGATTATTTTGATAATGTATCTTTTCTAATCCTAACTTTAAATCTTTAGGTAGCAATTCACCTATATGAGTTTCAACAATAACACCTTCTTTTGTAATAAAAAATGTTAATGGAAGGGCAAATACATTAATTCCTAGCATCTTTGCAACCCCAATTGCCTCAGATTGACCTATTAAGATAGGGTAATTAAAGCCAATATCTTGGATAAAGTTTTTTACTGGTTCTAGTCTGTCTACTGCTATACCAACAACCTGGGCTGACCCGTTTTGTGATTGGTAATCTTTAAGCAAAGGTATTTCCCTTAAGCAGGGAGCACACCAAGTAGCCCAGAAATTAATTATTAGATCTTGACCTTTCCAATTGCTAATTGAAATTCTATTTCCTTCTATATCATTTAGCTCAAAATCTGACATTAATTTTATAGAATGAAAATTATTTTCTGATGATTTGTTTTCTAGATTAATGTTTCGAAAACCAAAATATAGAGCTAGTGCAATCAAGCTCAAGATAATTGGAATTATTGTAGGCCTATATTTCATTATTATATTTCTGTTAAATAATTTAATCTTTGAATTAGTTGATCCTTAGAAATAAAACCTACAGTTCTTAAGTCGCTAGCTTCTTCACCATTTATATTATAAAAAATAATTGTTGGTGGTCCAAAGCTATTTAGGTATTTTAATAATTTTCTATCTGAGTCTGTATTGTCAGTTATATCTATCTGAAACAGCATTAGTTCCTGAGACTTCTTGACAACTTGTTCATTAGAGAAAGTGTACCTTTCAATTTCTTTACAGGTAACACACCAGTCAGCAGTTAATTCTAGCATTACTGGTTTTCCCATACTTATTGCATTGCTTATATTTTTTTCTAGTTGTTCAATATTTCTAATAGAATAAAAATCAAGTTTATTCTCTTGGGTTGAAACTGTCCTTTTATTCCAAATTAATTCTGAAGGAAGAAATGGTCTTTGAGATGATAATAAGAGATTCGCTATTATACTTACAGAATATATGCATACAGATACTCCTAAGAGGATTACATAGTATCTAGAAAATATTTTTTTATTAATATATATTTTAGTAAGAAATATTCCTATAGAAAAAATTAATATAGCCCATAACATTGTTATTAAATTATTTGGCATTATTCTTTCTAACATCCAAATAGCCAATGCTAAGATCAGGAAACCGAAGCAATTTTTAATGTAGGACATCCAATATGAAGATTTAGGTAAGAATTTACCAGCTGATGTTCCAATAATAATTAAAGGCGTCCCCATTCCTAGACTTAAAAAAAATAGAGAAGCAGAGCCTTTTATCACATCTCCATTTTGGCTTATTACAGCAAGTGTTGCTACTAAGGGAGGCGCTATACATGTAGTTACAATTAAAGCTGATAGAACCCCTATTAAAAAAGTACCGAGAAATGTACCTTTTTTTTGATTATCAACAATATTATTTATATATAGATTTAGCTTATTTGGTAAAGTAATTTCAAAAAAATTAAACATACTTAATGCTAGCATTAAGAAAACTAATGAGAAAGTAATTATAATCCATGGCTCTTGAAAGGCTGCTTGGAGTTGATAACCTAAGGTAGCTGCAATTGCACCACCTATTGTATATGTAAAGCACATCCCCATTACATATGTAGAAGATAGAGAGAATGCTTCAAAAGTTGAAACATTTTTTTTCTGACCAATAACAATTCCTGAGATAATAGGTATTAGAGGTAAAACGCAAGGAGTAAGGGAAAGAAGAAGGCCAAAACCATAAAAAGTTAATAGAACTATCCAAATGGGACTATTGACTATCATTTGTTTTAATCTATCTTGTTCTGAGACTATTGGTCTTTCATATAGAGATGTATCAAATGAATATGTGCTCGGTATAATTAATTCAATATTTTTTTCTATTGGAGGATAGCAAATACTATCTTTTTTACAGCCTTGATAATTAATTTTCAATGATGCAATAAATTCTTCAGGGGTCACTCTAGAAAAAGGGATCCTGACTTCAGCATAATTATAGTGAACCTCAACATTACCAAAAAATTCATCATAATTAAGAGTGGATGGAGAGAAAGATAGATTACCTAATTGGATTTGATTAGCAGATGAAAAAAAGAATTTATCTTTATACAAATAGTATCCTTCTTCAATATTCCAAAAGATAGTCAACTCATTTGCTTGATTAACTTTAGCGTTCATTACAAATGCTTCTTCTGGATCAAGAATATTATTATTTGGGAGACTGAATAGACTTTGTGAAAATGAAGCACTGCTGATCACAACAAAAAACAGAGAAAGAGATAAATTTAATTTCATTTTTATAAAATTTCTAGACAGAAACATTTTTTTCTACCCATTTTATATATTCAAGAGATCCGTGTGAAACGGGTATTGCGATTACTTCAGGTAATTCATAACTAGACATTTTTTTTATTAACGCCTCTACTTCGTCATACTTTTTTTCAATAGTCTTAATTAGTAATAATGATTCTTGTTCATTATTAATTTTTGATTTCCACAAAAAATAGGAGTTAATTTTATCAAATATATTTACGCATGCAGCAATATTATTCTGAATAAGCTTCTCTGCTATTATTTTAGCTTCTTCCGGATTAGGACAGGTTGCGATGATAATTAGGGCTTTATTACTCATTTTTTTTGATTATCTATTAAATATTTTTCTAGTAAATAGCTAATTTAACAGATTTATTAATTTTTTTTTAAAATTACCCTTGAAATATAAAAGATCATCATTATTATTAGCAGTCTGAGTGGCTGAGTGCTAGTAATAACCCAGCTATTTTTTTATTTTTATATTAATCAATAAGTTATAGAGGGAGACCTAGTAATGAAAATTCGTCCCTTACAAGATCGCGTTGTAATAAGACGCACTGAGGAGGAACGTACCTCTCCTGGAGGTATTGTTATCCCTGATTCTGCGACTGAAAAACCAATTAAAGGTGAGGTAGTTGCAGTTGGGAATGGTAAAGCACTTGATAGTGGTTCAGTAAGAGCAGTAGACCTAAAGGTTGGAGAAACTGTTTTATTTGGAAAGTATTCAGGTACAGAGGTAAAAGTTGACGGTGAAGAGCTATTAGTCATGCGTGAAGAAGACGTTATGGCTGTTATAGAAAAGTAACTCACCGTAGATTTTTTTATTTTTTTAAAAAGTATAGATTTTTGGGAGACTAGTAATCATGTCTAAAGAAGTGAAATTTGCTGATGATGCGCGTCAGCGTATGCTTCAAGGTGTTAATGTTCTTGCTAATGCAGTCAAGGTTACACTTGGGCCGAAAGGCAGGAATGTTGTATTAGAAAAAAGCTTTGGGGCGCCTACAGTTACTAAAGATGGGGTGTCTGTTGCCAAGGAAATTGAGTTAGAGGATAAATTTGAAAATATGGGAGTACAGATGGTTAAAGAGGTAGCTTCCCAAACTTCTGATGCGGCAGGGGATGGTACAACAACAGCAACTGTTTTAACCCAAGCTATAGTTAGGGAAGGTTTGAAAATTGTTGCTGCTGGTTTAAACCCTATGGATTTAAAAAGAGGTATAGATAAAGCATCTTTAGCTTTAACTGATGAGCTTCAGAAACTATCACAACCATGTGAAGATGATAAATCAATTGCTCAGGTAGGAACTATCTCAGCAAATTCTGATGATGAGGTAGGAAGCATTATTGCAGAATCGATGGGTAAGGTAGGTAAAGAAGGAGTTATCACTGTTGAAGAGGGATCCGGTTTAGCAAATGAGTTAGATGTTGTTGAAGGTATGCAGTTTGATCGTGGCTACTTGTCTCCTTATTTTATTAATGAGCAAGCTAGTCAATCAGTGGAATTAGAAAATCCTTATATCTTAATTCACGACAAAAAAATATCAAATATAAGAGATTTATTGCCACTTCTAGAAAGCGTTGCAAAATCGAGCAGACCTTTGCTAATTATTGCTGAAGATGTTGAAGGTGAGGCGCTTGCTACATTAGTAGTTAATAATTTAAGAGGAATTGTTAAAGTAGCTGCCGTTAAAGCTCCAGGTTTTGGTGATAGACGCAAAGCAATGCTTCAAGATATTGCTATTCTTGCTAGTGGTCAGGTTATATCTGAAGAGGTAGGATTGTCGCTTGAGAAAGCTACTCTAGAGGATCTTGGTGAAGCAAAGAAAGTTCAGATTACTAAGGAAAACACAACTGTAATTGATGGAGCTGGAAGTGCGGATGATATTAAATCTAGAGTTGAGCAGATCAATGCTGAGATTGAAGAATCTTCATCAGATTATGATAAGGAAAAACTTCAAGAGAGAGTAGCTAAGCTTGCAGGTGGAGTTGCAGTTATTAAAGTTGGTGCTGCAACAGAAATTGAAATGAAAGAAAAAAAGGCTAGAGTAGAAGATGCACTTCATGCAACAAGAGCTGCTGTAGAAGAAGGTGTAGTTCCTGGTGGAGGCGTAGCATTAGTCAGAGCATTAAAAGTCCTTGATAAAGTTAAGGGTGATAATGATGACCAGAATGCAGGTATAAATATCCTTAGAAGAGCGGTTGAAGAGCCATTAAGGCAGATTGTCTCTAATGCTGGAGAAGAAGCCTCTGTTATTTTGAATGAAGTTGTTAATAGTAAGGGAAACCATGGCTATAATGCAGCTTCAGGAGAATATGGCGATATGGTTGAGTTTGGCATTATAGACCCAACAAAAGTTACTAGGCTTGCTTTACAAAATGCAGCATCTGTAGCTGGCTTACTTTTAACTACAGAAGCCATGATAGCTGATGCTCCAAAAGATGATGCAGCAGCAGCGCCTGCTATGCCTGATATGGGCGGCATGGGCGGCATGGGCGGCATGGGCGG
>CEUA01020591.1_pt1 | contig 29369 bp, 9 predicted proteins | sample 361541 | NCBI WGS metagenome assembly CEUA01 (sample SAMEA2623079, study PRJEB7988) | marine metagenome | isolation source: saline water (ENVO:00002010), including
GTTCATACAAGCAATATTGCTAGGTATGAATCTAATTTCACTCCACCCACGGAGCATCAACATCCTGATGCCTATACCACATCATATGATAATTTTGATACACCTGTTGCTGCTGAGTCGGGTGTTGTAAAATACACAGGAAAGACAGCGACAGACTTCACTGGATGTACTATTCACAATGGAAGTACGACTATTAAGAACGGAGCAACTATTATTCCGTTCACAATTTAATAAATATAGTATAAATATAAATAACTCAGGCACAAACACTACGTCGGAACAGAAAAACAATGGCTGCTATTATCTCTGATAAGTTTAGAATCTTTAATGCTAAACAATTTTTGGAATCTCTCACGGAGGGTCCCAATGATACTAGTGCGGAACGCTCTAGAATGTACTTCTTTGTGGGAAGACCACAACCATGGAAATCTTATCTAGAGATTCATACTAAAAATTCAACGGCTTTCGTAGTCGGTAATGAAGTGTACGTAGGTACATACGCTACGACTGGTTTCCGTGCCACAATTGCTGCAGTTTATGATAGTGCCCTTCTTTTGACCGACGTTTTTGGCGGCAGCGGTGTAAACTCAACTCCAGGTGTTAATCAACCTTTAAAGGGAAGAACTGGTGGTGCTGGTGGATCCGACACAGGTGCCGAAGCAGTTTCTGGTGTATATCGTTACGCTACTGAAGATGTTCCACCTCTTCCTCTTGATAACCAAAGTGAGAAAAGAGGACTTTACGACGAGTTAATTGCTGCCAAGCGTATTACTGATGCCTTTGCAAGAACTGTTATTCGTCGTTATAACTGGGATTTAGTGGCTAACCCTAAGTTTGACATGTGGAAACCCGATTATTCAGCTACACCAGCTGGTGGTGGTCAAATTGGTAAGCAAACTGCAACAGGTGCAGATAGCATTGCTGATGCTAAGTTTTATGTAATGAACTCTCAGTATGAAGTATTCAAGTGTCTTTATAATGGAGAGGATCCTTCAAATTCTTCTGGTCAAGATGCAACTGAGGAACCAAGCACAGGCGGTGGTAACTATAACTCCTCTACTGGTCTTTATACAGAGACAACTGGTGCTGGATACATTTGGAAGTTTATGTACACCATCCCAACTGATGATGTATTGAAGTTCCTTTCTTCTGACTTCATGCCAATCGTTCTTCCTGCAAACGCTTCTAGGACTGCAGTAGTTGCACAGGCAACTGCAGGTGCTGCTGATGTTGCTTTAGTTGAGAACGCAGGTTCTGGTTTCCCTAACACTACAACTTTATATGCACCAATTAAAGGTGATGGAAGTGGTGGTATTGTAAAATTTACAACATCAGGTAGTTCACTCGATACTGTTGAGATTGAAGCTCGTGGATCAGGTTACACTTATGCTAACGTTCTCCTTACTAACACTAACGTCTTTACTGATTCTGCTTTAAGCAGTCAAGCTACTATTGATGCTGCTGCTAAGGGTGCTATCGAAATTGTTCTTGCTCCTTCTGGTGGTCACGGTTCTGATCACGAAGTAGAACTTAACGGTAAGCGTGTTATGACAAATATCCGTCTTACATATGCTGAGGGTGGTGGTGACTTCCCTGTGGATAACGACTTCCGTCGTATCGGTATTATTGCTGATCCATTTGATTATGGAACAACAACTTTCTCTACTGCGAATACACTTTCTGGTTTAAAAGCACTTAAGATTACAGGTACTGGCGGTGATTTCTCTGTTGATGAGAAAATTACTCAATCTGTAAGTGGTGGTACTGCAGAAGGTACAGTTGTTTCTTGGACACTTGATAGTGGTTCAACAACTGCTGGTGTTCTTAAGTACATCCAAACAAATGATGCTCACACTGATAATGGTGTTGTAAGAGCATTTGAAAGTAATGGTTCTAATGCTGTTACTGGAGAAACTTCAGTCACATCTGGTAATGTAGACACAAGTTATGGATCTGCTCTATTAGGTTCCACATTCTCTAGTGGTCTTGCTAACCCAGAAATTGAGAATAACTCTGGAAGCGTTATTTACGTTGAGAACAGACGACTAATCACTCGTGCTCCTGACCAGATTGAAGATATCAAACTAGTTATTGAGTTCTAAGTAAAAAATATAACTAAATATAAGTCCTCTGAGAAATCAGGGGATTTTTTTTATCTCTATAAATACTAAGGATAAAGCATATGCTAGTATTTGGCGGAAAACGATGCCACAGAAGACAAACCTTAATGTAAGCCCTTATTATGAGGACTTTGACGCAAGTAAGAACTTTTATAAGATTCTATTCCGTCCTGGTTACTCTATTCAAGGTAGAGAATTAACACAAGTTCAATCTATTCTTCAGAATCAGGTTGAAAGTTTTGGTAAGTATGCCTTTAAGCAAGGTGAACTAGTAATTCCTGGTGAGGTTGGTCTTAATACAAAATTAGATTACGTTAAGTTATCATCTGTTTCTGAGGTTGCAATTTCTGAAGGAGATGATATTGTTTATAGAAAGTATGATATTTCACAATTGATAGGAAAGCAATTGAATGGTTTGACTTCTGGAGTCAAAGCTACTATTCTTGCTACTACACTTGCAACAGAATCTACTTCTGATACTTTATATGTAAATTATATTAATAGTGGTAGTTCTAACACAGAATCTACGTTCCGTCAAGGTGAAACATTAGAAGTTATCGATGGTGTTAACACACCACTTTTAGTTGTTGGTACTGATGGTAGTGTTCTACCTACCAGTATTCAAGTAACAAATCCAGATACTGATGAAACTACTTCTTTGGAAAGTCCTGCAATGGGATTTGGTTCTGCTGTTAAGGTAGAAGAAGGTATTTACTTTGTTAATGGTTATTTTGTTCGATGTGATCAAGAATTATTGGTCGTTGAAGAATATTATGATAAACCATCTGCAAAAGTTGGTTTTACTATTAAAGAAGAGATTGTATCTCCAGAAGAAGATGCATCTCTATATGATAATGCAGTTGGTTCTTCTAACTATACTGCACCTGGAGCTCATCGACTCAAAATTTCATTGAGTTTGAAAGAATTTGCTCTAAATGCAATTACAGATAAAAACTTTATTCAATTACTAACTATCTCTAAGGGACAAGTACAGAGTAAAGTATCTTCTACAGATTTTAGTGTTATTGAGCAAACTTTAGCACGTAGAACATTTGATGAATCAGGTGATTACATTGTAGAGAATTTTAGTGTAGATGTCAGAGAATGGGCACAAAAGGATGGAAATAGAGGTTTCTATGGTGCAGACGATTTTGGTCTTTATAATAATCTAACTGGAGATCAAGCAGCCAGAAAGATGGTTGCTAGTATTGGTCCTGGTAAAGCATATATTAAAGGTTATGAGATTGTTAATAAAGAAACTAAGTATCTAGAAATTAATAAAGCAAGAGAAAGTTTATCTTCTGATAACGTAACTCTTAAAACTAGAGGTTTACCATCTTACAGTATTACCAATGTATATGGTAGCGTTCCTTTGAATAAGGAAGGATCTGATTTAACTGCATATCCTGATGTATTCTTATATTCTACATTTAATGATGGTTCTATTGGTTTAAACAATACAGAATTAACTTCAGATCACAAACAAACAATTGATAGGAGAGGTATCTCATTTAATGCCAATGATGGTGTTAAAACTATTACTCTACAAGTTACAAGCACAACTCAACTTATTGGTTCTGTAACTGATGCAACTTTCCAAACTACATTTGGAACTTTATATTATATCAAGACAAGAAGTGATCTAGGATCTCCTACATCAATTGGATCTTTCAAAACTCTAGCATTCTCAACTACACCAAAACCTTTAGTTAACTCTTCTGAATCAGTACAATATCTAGAATTAACTGTAACTGGTGACAAAGATGAATTAGAATTATTGTTACTTGAGTATGATCTATCTGATCCTGCATATGTAAGAAAAATTTTCCTAACAGAAAATGAAGCACAAACAGATGATGGTGATGAATTTGGATTTATTGTTGATTACTCTCCAACAATTACTCCTGTTATTGGTAAAGTAAAACCTAGTAACTTTGTACTACAAAACAGAGGTTCTGGTTTTAATTCTGATTCTGACATTGTTCTTTCTAAGGGAAGATTAGCTGCAGGAACTTCTGCATATAATGCAACGTTTGGATTTTCTTATATCGATCCTCAATTCTTCACTAAAATTATTCTAGAAAGCATTCCTTCAGGATATGATGCAGGTAAATATGTATTTGGTGTTGAGAGTGGAGCATATGGTGTTGTAGAAGGATCACCTGCAGGTGTTTATACTACTGGTAATCTTTTATTCGTTAAGACATTATCTGGTAAGTTTAAATCTGGTGAGACAATCAGAGATGAAGATGGAAATACTGTAAGAATTGCTAGAGAGAATACTATCTCTCACTTTATTGTTGCAAATAGAGGATTGGGATATGCAGATGGTGTATCTCTACTAATTAATGGTCTTGAGTATGATTCTTCTAAGATTACTATAGAGAAAACTGCAGATGGTAAAATTTATAAAGCATCTGTAGCTAACAGATCTTCTGTTAACATCCCATATGCACAACCACCTGCGGTTAGTGCAAAAAATCCAGATGCTGCTGGAGCACCAAATGCTGGTGCAAGTATTGTACCAATATTGTTTACAGATACAGTAACTACATATGCTCCTCAAAACGTTAAGTCATTGGGTTGTAGTTTTGGTGCAGGTAAAGAAAATAAATTTAGTGCTGATGTTGTAGTTGATAGTCAGAAGTATTCTGAAATTAAAACTGTAACAGATTATACTTTCTTTGGATCAAAAGGATCTTTATTCTTAGAATCCACAAGTTTTAGTGCAGATGCATCTCAATCTATTCAACAAGGTGATTTAGTTCAATTCTCTGATGATAACAATAACCTAGTTCGTTCAATTGTACAATATGGTACTAAGCAAGAAGGTGCTTATAAGTCAAGAATTTATTTAGATACTGCTTTACCAGGAGCAGTGACAAATGCAAGTATTGTAAGATTGCGTCCTATAGTATCCAATTCTACAAGTGGCACACTCCTATTCCCTACTGGAAGCAAGCAAGTTTCTCAAGTTTCTTCTGGTGGTGATGATACTAAGATCAAGTATTACTTCCGTAGAGATTTTGTAACTACAGCATCTAGTGGTGGTGGTATTATTACATTCGCAGCTCAATTACCATTTGGTACACAAAGATTTGCTGCATTTACTGAAGATAATTATATTGTTACTGTTTTGGATCCTGGTGATGCACCTGATATTGTAAAGGGTGATATCATTTATATTGCAGAGGATGCTGTTGAAGTCACTTCTTCTACTGATACTGCAAGTGGTCTTACATCTGGTAGTATTAGTTTACAGTTACCATCAAATTATTTTGGAACTATTCCTTCTAATGGAACCTACCCTAAATTAAAACTTACTGCGACTCTAGAAGTATCTAACGCAAAACCAAGGTTAAAAACTGTAATAAGAAATAAGAGAATTACAGTTACATCTGCTGGTGACCGTGTTGTACCTCTAAGAGGAACAGATTATGATACAGAGGTTGTAGAAATTCTATCATATTCTGATGCATTTAAACTCAAATATGTTTATGAGGGAACTTCATCTCAACCACCTCAAATTGATACTGCTGGTAATCTAATCTCTGGTACTGATGTATCATCAAGATATACATTTGACAGTGGACAAAGAGATACAATTTATGATGTTTCACGTATTGTTCTAAAACCTGGATTTGAAGCAACCACAGGTCAACTTGTTATTGCTTTCGATTACTTTGAACATTCTCAGGGTGATTTCTGTACTATCGATAGTTATCTACATGAAGCAGGAATTCCAGAAGATGAAATTCCATCTTTTGATTCTTCTGTTTTAGGTATTACACAATTGAAAAACGTTATTGACTTTAGACCAAAAGTAGATAGTCAAGCAATTATTCCTGGTTTCCTTGATACATCATCATTAGAAGTTACAGAAGGATCTTTCTCTGGTTCTGGTGCTATCATTACTAGTACACCTGCACCAGATAGAAATCTAGAGTATACATTCTCCTTTAGTCAGAAGCAATATCTAGATCGTATTGATGGTATCTTCCTAGACAAGAAAGGAAACTTTGTCGTCAAAGAAGGTAACTCTTCACTCAATCCATCTAAACCAGATCCTATTGAGGATGCTGTACCTCTCTTCTATGCTTACATTCCAGCATTTACTACTACCAGTAAGGATGTTAGAGTAACTTCTGTTGATAACCGTCGTTACACAATGCGTGACATCGGTAAGTTGGAGAAGCGTATTGAGCGTCTTGAGTATTATACTACACTTAGTATTTTAGAGCAGCAAGCTCTTAATATGCAGGTCAAGGATGAGATTGGATTAGATAGATTCAAATCAGGATTCTTTGTAGATAATTTTGAAGCACATAAAGTTGGAAACTTACAATCTCTTGATTATAGATGTGCCATTGATTCACAGCAATCTGTATTAAGACCACAATCCAAAGAAGATTCTATTAATCTATCAGAAGTAAATATCAGAGACGATCAGAGAACTGTTTCTGGATATAAGAAAACTGGTAATATGATTACATTACCATATAAGAATCTTTCTCTATTAGGTAATAGTTTTGCTTCTTCTAAAGTAAATCCAAATCCATTTGTTGTTCTTCAGTATGTTGGAGATAGTGAATTATCTCCTTCGATTGATCAATGGTATGATCAAAGTGTTGAACCTGTAGTTGTAGATACTAACACAGATCTATTCAACATTTTCTTAGCAAAGGAAGATGTAAAAGAAAGTTTATCTAGTTTACATAACTCTTTTGTTGTTAACTGGGTTGGTGCATCTAGTTCGTTTACATCTATTAATTCTCTTGGAGAAGTAAATTCTGATGTTGCAAAAACTAGTGTAGCTTCTGCATCTGTAGGAAGTTCTTCAAATATCAGTCCAAATAACAATGAAGTTGGTAAAGGTGTACAAACTAAGAGTGTTGGAGATAATATTGTAGCAACATCTCTATCATTCTTTGCTAGAAGTGTTCCTGTCAAATTTACTATTGGCAGAATGAAACCAAATACCCAAATCTATGTTTTCCTTGAAGGAAGAGATATTTCTCGTTGGGTAAATCCTGACCTTAGATATACTGGTATTGCAGGAAACTCTCTATCAGCATTTAATGGATCTATTACTACAGATGAATATGGTAATGCTAGTGGATTGATTGTATTACCTGCTGGTCTACCACCACTAGAAAATGCAATTTGGTCTGGAGATGTAGATACTGTATCATATGATACATCTGCAGAAGAGTTGAACTTTACTGCAGGTACACTGACATTTAGATTTACTTCTAGTCCAACCAATGAAGAAAAAACAGGTGTAGATACTTACACTGAAGTTAAGTATTACGCTACTGGTATTTTACCAGAGAATCCTTCTAGTATCGTATCAACAAAACCATCTATCTTTAAATCTAATGAAGGTGTACAGTTAATTGATAGTAATACTGATAATCCTGTAAGACCTAATCCATTAGCTCAAACATTTAAGATTGAAAATTTGGATGGTGGTTGTTTCATCACTGGTGTTGATCTCTACTTCAATAAGAAGAGTACAAATGTACCAGTCAAAACATACATCACTAATGTTGATGCAGAAAAACCTGCTAAAAATATTGTTCCTGGTTCTGAAAAAACTCTATCTCCAAATACAATCCTCAAGTGTTTCGCTAGTGGAACTATGTCGATATACAAAGGAGAAAGTGTAACTGGTACATCTTCTGCTGCATCTGGTCCTATTCTTAAAGTATTTGATAAGAACAATGTAGAATTAGTATCTACTGCATCTGGTAGATATAGTTTAACTAATGAGCAAGTTTATACTGTAGTTCTTAGTAATCATAATGGTAGATCCTTTATTCAAAATGAAGATCTAATTATTCCATCTGTAACTCTTGCTAATGATACAGGTGGTACAGATTTTGTTCTTTCTGTTGCAAAAGATAGTGGTAAATTATCAGATATTAGAATTACTAACACTGGTCAGAATTATGACAGTGCAATTCTAACTATTGAAAGTCCTCAACTTCCTGGTGGTTCTAATGCTACTGCAAGTATTGAAGTATCTAATGGTAAAATTTACAATGCTGAAATCTCACTATCTGGTTTTGGATATACAGAGGCACCTTCAGTTGTTATTAAAGGTGTCGGTAACGGTGCTGGAGGTTGTGAAATTCAAACCTTTATCGATATAGACACACCTGCCGTTAGGATGGGTGTAGCAGTCGATTCAGGGGATGCTACGCCATCTACTACACCATCACATTTTGCTTTTGATAATCCTGTATATCTACAAAATGATACAGAGTATGCTTTGGTAGTTGAAACAGATACTATTGATTATGAACTATGGTCTTCCAAACTTGGTGATACTGATATTGCTACTAGCACAGTCATTACAACTCAACCATCTCTAGGTTCTGTATATCGTTCTCAGAATACTGAAAGTTGGACTGAAGATATATTTGAAGATCTTAAATTTACTATGTACCGTGCTGAGTTTAATATCGCAAGATCTGCAGAACTTCTACTCAAAAATTCTAGTTTGGGTTATGAGTTGTTGAACAACAACCCATTTGAAACAAATGCTAGTGCAAATACAAATTCAACATCTAAGTTATTTAAAAATAACAACTCTATATTAAAAGTAAGTCACAGGGACAATGGTTTTGAAACAACTGGAAAGTCCTATGTTTTCTATAGAACTGCTAGAGAGACATCTGGTATTACTAATAGTATTTTAAATAATACATTATTCCAAGTAACTAATTCTGGTGTTGATATGTACAACGTCACTTCTTCAGGACAAGCTGCTGGAAATGGTGTTGGTGGTGGTGATACTGTGTATTCTACTTTCAATAGAAAGTTTGAAACTTTATATCCACAAGTTTCTTATCTTTCATTTACAGGAACTACCTTATCAACAGAAGTCAAAACTACAAATGTTGTACCAGTAGATTCAAACACAACTAATTACACTTCGTATTCTCAAACTGATTACGAAAAAACTTTCTTGAATGAAGCACATTACTTTACAAATCAGAAGATGATTGCTTCTGATATTAATGAAACACTTAATAATTTGTCAGATTCATTAAGATACAAGATGACTCTATCGTCTAATGTGTCTCATTTGAGTCCAATTATTGATCTTTCTACTGCTACTGTCAAAACAGTAAGTAATAGAATTGAAAATGCTATGGGTCAGGAAGATAGATTTGGTAGAAGAGATCAAATTATCGAGTTCTATCCAGTTTATGCTTTCCGACTTTCAGGACAGGGTGGTACAGAAATTCAAGATAATCAAACTATCAAAGGTTTGACCACTAAAACTACTGGAACTATTGCAAGAGTCGATAGTGATACTGTTTATGTAAGAGTTAAGACAACACAATTCTTCCAAAAAGGTGAAACTGTAACTCTAGGAAACCAATTATCTCTTACTAACGTAGTAGTTGATTCTACACCTTCACAGGTATTAACATCTATTAATGATGCTGCAACAATTGTTGCACGTAATCCAAATATTATGTTGCAAACATATGATAACCTTATCACAGGTAAGGCAACTATATGGAATAGTGAAACACAGAAATTAACTCTAAGAGTTGATGTTCATCCTATTAATGATGATTTTACTGGTAAGATTATTGATAATGTTTTCTATAATAGAAATGCTGTTACAGCAGATCAACTAGCAGATATCTTCCGTGTAGGTGATTTTGTTAAGTATCCAAATCAACCAGATGAAGAAAATTCATATCTTGAGGTTGGAAAAGTAACATACACACATGGTTTGGATTTTGTTGCTGAAGATACATCCAAGAATGGTTCTTCATCTGCCAAGTATGTAACCAAAGAAGTTTCTATTACTAATCCAGCAACTGCAATTAACGTTCATCTCTTAGCAAATGTTAAAGACATTTCCAATATTGAAGTGTTCTATAAGTTTAAGAGAGCATCTAGTCAAGAAAACTTTGAAGATATCGATTGGGTATACTTTAATGATAAAGGAGAACCAGATGTATTTGAAATTGCAAGCAGTGAAAACACCATTTCTGGTATTGTAGAGAAACAAACTGCATATCAAGATCTTGAATATACTATAGATAATTTACCTGAATATTCTTCATTCGCAATCAAAATTGTAATGAAAGGAGTAGATCCTGCATATGTACCTAAGATTCAAGACATTAGAGCAGTAGCAGCATTTTAACTTCCGCGTATGGAACATATCAAAGTCGAAGGGCATGATGGTCTCGTAAGAGACCAAAACACTGGTGCCATCATCAATTTGAACGATTCTGCAATAGCTGCAAGACGTAAGTCAAAACAGCTTGGTTCCGCGTTGGAAGACATAAATATGTTGAAGACTGAGGTCTCTGAAATCAAGTCCCTACTGAAAGAGTTAGTAAAAAATGCCATCAATTAATGTCGCACGCACTGATACCTTTGAGCAGCAAAGGGTCAAGATTAACCAAATTGGTACACAGATTTTTAACATCAGTGCAGGTGGATCTGATTTATCTACAGGTAACTTAAAACTTGGTGATGGAACTGTAACAGGACCAAGTTTATCTTTTGATAATAACGACTCTGTTGGTCTTTATAGATCATCCCTCTCAGGACTTGGATTTGTTTCAGAAAGTAAAAACGTTCTTGATTTAACAGAAGAACGAGTTGTTTCTTTCAAAGATTTTTTAATTAGACAGAAGGTTCTAACAAATTCAGGAATTGGCATTACTGATGATGGATCTGGATATGATGTTGGATCTTTTCAAGGTATTCCTTTAGTTGGTGGTAGTGGTTTATCAGGTACTGCTAATATCGTTGTCGTTGGTTTTGAAGGATCTATTACAGATACTGGTGAAGGATATAGTGTAGGTACATATGAAGGAGTTGAATTAACTGGTAGTGCTACTGGTACTGGTGTTATTGTAGATTTCGACGTTGCTGGTATTATTGGTGTAGTTACAAATCCTGGTAGTGGATACACAGATGGTTCATATGCTGACTTAGCAGTATCAGGTGGTGGTAGCGGTGCTATTGTTAACCTAGAAGTAGTTGATGGAGGTGTAGTTAACCCAATATTTACTGGTGGAACTGGATACAGTCAAGGAGATGTTCTTACTGCAACTGTTCCTGGTGGTAGTGGATTCCAATTTACTATTACATCAAATCCAAGTAGAATTACAGAAGTTCAATTTACTAACTATGGATCTGGATATCAAACAGGAGATGTTTTAACATTACCAGGAAATACATCCACATTTAGTAATATTGGTATTGGTGGAATAGTTGATGAGGTTACTACTACTCTATCAACAGCTTCTACACAAATTACTGTTGCAGATACAGCTGGTATTCTTGCTGGTGCAATTGTTATTGTTGATGAAGGTCCTGGTGAATTAGCAGCAGGTACAACTGTTGCTTCTGTTGATAGTTCAACTCAACTTACATTATCGGCAAATCCAACAGTTGATGGTGCTGCTGAATTATCATTTAATACAGGAGTTCCTAATGAACTAACAGGATTTTCAAGTTTAACTGGAATTGAAGTTGGTCAAACAGTATACTTTATAAGTGGAACTGGTAATATTGGTACAGGTGTACTAGTTGATGATATTGATACAGAAAATAATGTTATTGTTCTAGATCAAGATGCAGAATTAGCAGGTACTGCAAATATTCAATTTGGACCTGCATTTGGAGATCCTGCTGATGATTTTGAATATACAGTTGGTCAACTTGGAGTTGTTAATAGTATTTCAATTTCTAGTGGTGGTAATGGATATGCTCCAGGAGATGTTTTATCAGTATCTCCAATAGATCTAACACTTCCAACACAGTTAACAATTGATGCACATATCCTACAAGATATTACATTTGTACAAACAATTGCTGCAGGAACTTTAGGTGTTGGAGATAACGTATTCATTCCAGCAGGTTCAGTATTAGCACCTATTACAGTACAAACATCCAGTGATATTCTTTCTGAAGCAGATGCTGTCTATACAGTAACAGTTGCTGGTGCTACTGGTACAGGAGCTCAGTTTAGAATTACCAGATCAGATACAGGTGAAGTTGATACTGTAGAAGTTTTACAAGGTGGTTCTGGTTATGATGCAAACGAAATTTTAACTATCAACGGATCTGATGTTGGTGGTAGTGATGGTGATGACAACGTTGATCTTACTATAGTTTCTGTTTCAGATGAAAGTGATCTTATTAGAGTAGATAAAGTAGAAGAATCTGCTGGAAATATTGTAAAAGTTTGTTTAAGAGTTACAGAATCTGGAGATTTAGTTGCAGGTCAATCATTAGTAAAGGAATCAACCACAAGTCCAGTATACGCAGCTGCCACAGCACCTGATTCATATACCAAATTCTTTATTGATAACTCCCTACATCCAAGTTTAACTCTTTATTCTGGAAATACTTACATCTTTGATTTGGCTGGTGCATCTGGTCAAGGATTTGCACTATCTGAATTTGCTGATGGAAATAATCCACCATCACGAGTTGAAGGAGTAACAACAACTTTAACAGCACTATCCAATACATTTACAGTTGCTAGTACTACTGGTCTTCTAGTAGGAATGCAGGTTTCAGTTGCTGGTGGTTCAGGTGGACTTGCTCCAAATACTCTAGTAACTGAAATAAATGGTACCACAATTACTGTTAATCAACCAGCTACTGTAAGTGGTATTGTTGTTTTAACATTTAATGGATATGAATACGTAGATGCTGTAACAAGAACTACAAATACTTTAACAATTAGAATTTCAGACGATACACCAGATCTTTATTACTATAGTACAACTCCTGGTTATGAAAATTACGGTGGAGATGATGGATCAGAAGGTCTCTTAACTACGTCCAATACTAATCCAAAAGTATTTGGTAGTGGTGCTAGTTTTACTGTAACTTCAGTTCAGTCCACTGATATTATTACAAGTGATGTAGAAACTGGAGCATTCAATGCTCAGGAAATTACTGGTAGCAGTTTAAATGCATCTACCGCAACGATCAGCACAATAAATGTTACTACTATCAATGGTAGTGATATAAATGCAAGTACAATTACTGCCACTAATGATTTAACCATTAATAGTGGGGCATCAACTTTAATTCAAAGTGGTAATTTTGATGTAGGTGGTTATTTACAAGTTTCTGGTACTGATGGTAATCTAACTACCAGTGGAATTATTAAAACTACTAATAAGTTTAGTTCTAATGATAAGTTAGAAATTTCAGAAAATAAAATTAGCACAGTTCCAGGTCAACCACTTTTAATTGAACCAGGTGGTCAATCAGAACTTGTAAAAGTTCTTTCTACTAGTGCCTTCATAGTTCCTTCAGGTGATAACAATCAGAGACCTCTAGCAGGAGAGAATGGTGCAATCCGTTTCAATACAGTAACTAATCAATATGAAGGTTATTCTGAAAATTCTACTTCATGGTCTTCTCTTGGTGGCGTTAGAGACCTAGATGGCAACACATATATTATAGCAGAAGCTACTGTTGGTGCTAATGATAATACATTGTATTTCTACAATGATGGTGTAAACACACTTAAAGTAACACCAGAGTATCAGGAGTTTGTAAATGTTAAGAAAATTAGATCTGGAAACGTAAGTGCTCCTGCATATCAAGGATGGATAGCAAATGCTCCAGCAACATTAGGAGAATATCTCAAGTATAGAAATAATATCTATGAAGTAACTGTAGCTGGTACAACTGCTACAAGTGGTAATGAACCAATTCATACAAGTGGAGCAACGACAAATGGATCTGCAGAACTTACATTCTGGGGATCTGCTGTTGCATCTTTAACATTTGAAGAAATTGATGAACTTCGTATTGATCCATTAGGTTTTACAGATTTAGTTGTAAATAATGAACTTCGTCTTTCTGTAAATGAAATTTCAACTACTACTAATGATTTACAGTTAAGACCAAATACTGGTCAAAAAGTAACTATTGATGCAGCAACATCTTTGGTGATTCCAGTTGGTGATAATAACTCTAAAGGAAATGCAGCACAAGGTTCTATTAGATATAATACTGATGATTCTCAATTTGAAGGATTTAATGGAGCACAGTGGGGTGGTCTAGGTGGTGTTAAAGATATTGATCAGGATACTTACATTCAGGCAGAGTCAGCTCCTGGCGCAGATGAAGATATTTTATCATTCTTCAATGCCAACAATAATACATTACAGGTCAATTCTACTCAACTTGAATTTCATACTATTGACACGATTGCATCGATGTCATCAAATGAATTAAATCTTGATGCAAATACAATAACCTTTAGCACCCTAGGTACAACATTAGATAATACTGATACAGCAAGTACATTCTTATTCTCTACCAAAGAGAATTTTGATTTAGGTCTTTCTTCTGGATTAAATACTGATCCACTACTTAGATTGACTGATACTGGTGATATTTTCTATAACTTAGGTTTTGGAACAGGAACTTACAGTGGTGTTAAGTTGTTTGATACTGACCTCAAGGTTATGGAACTTGCTGATTATAAAGTTATTACTAACGATGTAAGTTTGGAGAAAGGTGGTATTTCTACTGGATCTTCAAGTCTACATAATGTAAATACTGAAACTGCATCTAAGGTTTCCTTAGTTGCTAATAACACTACAACAGGTGATAAAGAATTTATTGAATTCTCTGTTATCACTAAAGGTAGTGATGTATATTACACAGAAATTGGAAATGTAGTAACTGGAGCAACCTTAATTGGTTCTGCTACATTCGATATCAATACATCAAATGAAGCAAGAATAACATTTGTCCTAGATACAAATCTAGCAAATGGTGATGATGTAAGTGTTACAACCGTTGCCCATGTCATTAAGTAATCCCCCATGCCTAATCAACTCAAAACTCTAGATTCAGTAGGTGGTTTTTCTGTAGATAAAACTATCCTCGTAAATGAAACTAAAGATATAAAAAACGTCAATTCATTTGAGGTAAAAAATTCCTTCTATACTGATAGTTCTACAAATCATTATATTTTAAGAGGTCTCAATAGTTCAACTCTATCATTAGATGATAGTAACACTATTATTGAGTTACCATCTAATACTATTAATTTTGTTGAATCTCAAATAATTGCTGTTAACGACAATGCATCAGGAGTTTTATCACAAAAATTAGAAACTGCATTATCAGTTGATACTAATGGTGCTATTACAGAATTGTCTTCAATGACAACTATTATTAGAGATGGTATTCCAGTTGGTGAAACTTGGGAAATTGTTCCGTTTATATCGGGTGTAGCAAATCGTTTTAGTTACTCTACAACAAGAGCAGGTACTATTCGCACAGTAAAATGGGTGGCATACACAAAAGTTGTTAGTATAGCTTGGTTGTAGGTTGCTAAATACAGAAAGGAATAATATAGTTGGTAGAAGATGAGCTTTAAGATTAATTCTGACAAAGAGCAAATTAGGGCTAATACTCCATCTGTGGTTGGAGATAGTCAATTTACTATCCGATCAGGAACCAGTTCTGATGAGAAAGAGATCGTAAGAACTCTTTTAGATCCAGCAACTAAGTTACCTCGTGTTGGTATTAACAGAACTGGTAGTAGAATTGACCGAATTATCGTAACTAATCCTGGTAATGGGTACACTGTACAACCAAGTGTAACTATTAGTGCTCCTAATTTAGAAGGTGGTGTTCAAGCATTAGCGTCAGCAGCTTTATCTCCAGAAGGAAGAGTTTCTGGTGTTCTTATTGATAGTCCTGGCGATGGATATACATCTGCTCCTGCTATTAGCATCACTGGAGGAAATGGTCAAGGTGCAACTGCACAAACTTTTCTAGATACTGTTGATTACGAACTTGACATCAACGGTGCTATCAGAACTTCTACATCTATCATTTCTGATACTGCAAGAATTTTAAACCTTGATATTGATAATCTTGTTACTCCAGATGCTCAGGTTAGAGCACCAAACTTAAAAACATTTATTAATAACACTGGTACTCCTTGGTCACCAGATAGGCTTCTACAAATTAATACCTTTGTTTATCGTGGTGGTAATGTTTACCAAGCGATGACTGTTGGTACTACATCAAATGATCCATTAGATCCACCATTACACATTGATGGTGAACAAGTAAATGGTAATCCAATTGATGATCCAAATCCTGGTGTACTCTTCAAACATGTTGGTTTTCGCGTAAGTGATGAAAATGAAGCATACTACAACAACACTGGAGAATCAGGTATATATCCACGTTCTATCACTCCTATACTAGGTGATAAGTCAGATAAAATTGCAACTACAGAATACGTCCTTAACCTAGCAACAAATGACGTTGGTGGTCGTATTTACGTTTCAGCACAGATTGGTAATGACGAGAATGATGGTCGTTCTGCTGTTTCTCCTGTTAGAACAATCAAAAAGGCAGCACAATTAGCATGGTCAACTCCTGGCGTTAAAGAATCTCTTATTGTATCTGGTGGTGATTACACAGAGAATAACCCAATTTCACTACCTCCAGATTGTTCTATTGTTGGTGATAACCTTCGTTTGGTTATTGTTAGACCAACAAATCCACGCAAACATTTAATTAAGTTTAGTGATAAGAACTATGTTATTGGTGTAACATATCGTGACCAAGTTGACTCTGATGGTTTCTCCACATTTACGTGGGACTATGCTATGGTCTTTGACGACAAGCAAAGAGTCACATATGATTATGATATTAATGGAGATTTTAAAACAACCTTCCCAATAGGTCACCAAATTTTTGGTGAAGATATTTTCCGTGCAACTTACCAATCCAATGGTGGTCTTGCTAACTTAGTTTCTGGTATTGAATTAAGAGGTGTTAACGCTGGTGGTATTGTTACATCAAAAGCAGTTGCATTTAATGAAACTACTGGACCTTCAGCATATCAGTCAGGTACTTTTGATTATGGTATACTTTCTGGTTCTGTAACAACAGGTGAAACTTTAGTATATGGTGGTGCAAATACTGTAAGATTCCAACCTTTAACAGCATATACAGTTGGTACTGTTGTTTGGACAGAAGATCATGTATACAACGTATCTGCTGCTGGTACTTCTGGAGAATCAAACCCAACCCATGATGCAGGAGCAGCTAACAACGGAACAGGAACTCTTGAGTTTACATATTTAAGAGACACATATTCTTTGGTTACTACAGATATCATCTCAATTAGAGCTGAAGGTGAAGTCGTTGAAACTAATGAAAATATTACATCTATTCTACCAATTACTAGAATTGACTTCTCTTTACAAGGAGATCCTAGTATTGCAACTGGTGGTTTTGGTGATGCTGGTTCAGCAGAAGATCTTGGTGGTATTATTTTCTATACAAACCCACTTGTAGAAGACGATAACATTCATGATTTTAAAGAAGGTCAAGAAATTGAAATTTCTGGTCTTTCTACCACTGCTCCTGACTTATCAAGTTTAAATGGTAAGCAAAGAATTTACAAGGTTATTGAAGATCCTGATGGTAGATCTAGACGTTTTGTTATTCCTAAAAAATTACCTTCTCTAACTAACAATAACTATGATCCTGGTCAATTTGCACAGGTAGTAAATTATTCTAAATCTGTAACTCTATCTCTACTTAACTCACCATTTAAATTTAATGAAGCAACTCCTGTAGCAAGGAGATATCAGGATGCTGTTGCTCAGATTAGAAACAACAGAGAATTTATTGCTGATGAAGTTGTAGCAAAAATCAACGATCAATTTGCAAAAGTTTATTACTCTGTTTATGAAATTGGTGGTACTACAACTAGTAGTTTAACACCTACAAGTGCTACGTATAACTCTACGACTGGAGAATTAGTATTTACTAAGGTTGCTCACGGATTCGATATTGGAACTGGTATATCAATTGCAGATAACAGTCTTACATTTACTTGTTTGATGGATAATAATGCTACTGAGCATACTTATCCTAGACCAGGTGATCCAGCATCTGGAAGAGCACTTCCAATTATATCAAAAACTGATGATACCTTTACTGTTAATGTTGGTATATCACCTGCAAACGTAGATTTTACTCCATCTTCAGCATCATATAATCCTGCTACTGGAGATTTACTTTTAGACATTGGAACTCATTCCATTCCAGTTGGAGGAAGTGTTACTATTGCTAGTGAATCCTTGTCATTTACATGTGACATGGATAATCGTGACACAGCTAAGCAATATCCTCGTGTAGGAATAGATCCTTATGCTGTAAGATCTATTCCAGTTACATCAACTACAACATCTTCTATTACTGTTAATATTGGTGCATCTCCTGCAAACAAATATTTCCAACCAACTTATGCTGAATACGATCCTACTACAGGAGACATGGTATTTACCATTGGACAGCATGGTTTAGGTGTAGGTCGTAATATTACTATTGCTAATGATTCATTAACGTTTACTTGTTTACAAGATCCTTCAGCTCCTAAAACTTATCCTCGTTCTGGTGTTGATCCATATGCAGATAGTAAATCAATTGCTATTACTGCTGTTGGTGAGAGTTTACATACACCAACCGATGCTCCATATGATGCAACAAGTGGTTTAATTACATTTACAGTTAATGACCATGGATTTACAACAGGTGATTATGTTAAGATTGCAGACAATTCTTTAACCTATTCTTGTGCTATAGGTGGTAACTACACACACCAATTTGTAAGTGCAACTGGTGGAGCAGTTAAATCAGGTGGTAATTATACACACACATTTGTATCTGCTGTAGCAAATGGAGTTAACTCTAATGCTGGTAACTTACCTAACCCAATTACCAATGTGGTATATACTCCATCCACAGGTAATATGGTTATTACCTCTAATAATCATAATTTAACTACAGGTAATACACTTACTATTGCTGATAATGCACTGAAATTTACTTGTTCAATGGATAATAATGCTACAGAGCATAGTTATCCTAGACCATCTGACCCTGAATCTGGTCAGACTATTAGTATTACTGGAACTTCAACAAATACCATTACAGTAAACGTAGGTTCATCACCTATAGTAAGTCATGATGTTAGTAATGCAAGTTATGATCCTTATACTGGTGAATTACAATTAACCATCGGTTCTCATAGTCTTAATGGTCAAACAATAGCATCACCTACTACTGGTACAACATATAACCCAACAACGGGTATTATGAGTATTACAACAGATTCTGCTCATGGTTTTGTAGTTGGTGATAAGGTTAAGTTAGATGATGGTGCTGTAAAATTCAGTTGCTCATATGGTGCTGGTAATCACAACTACGTTGGTGGTACTGCAACTGGTGCAGTGAAGGTAGTTGGAGGTAACAGATTTGATGTAACTAATGCTGCATATACTCCTACTACTGGTGAATTAGAATTAACTATTGGTACTCATAGTTTATCAACTGCTAATAAAGTAAAAATAAATGCTGCTTCTTTAGATTTCGAGTGTGATGCAGACAACTATAATACAACTCATTCATATCCACGTCCATCTGACCCAGTAGCAGGAGAAGAAATTGATGTTACTTCTGTAACTGGTACAACTATCACAGTTAATGTTGGTGTTAGTTCTCCAGGAACTTCTTATCCTCGTGGTCCTGAGAATTATACAGTATCAGATGCTGCTTATGTACCTGCTAGTGGTGTAATGACACTTACCATTGGTGCTCACGCATTACAAGCTGGAGATAAAATAAAACTTGCAGAGGAATCATTAATATTTGAATGTCCTGCTGCTGTTGGAACTCACGCATTTGTTACTGGTGCTCCTAGTGCTATTAGTGGTGGTGGCAGTCAATTTACAGCTGCTGCTGGAACTACTTACAATCCTAATACAGGTGAGATGGTATTGGAGATTGGTTCTCATAGTTTAACTCAAGGGAACACAATCACCATGTCTAATGGTGCTGTCACATTTACTTGTGATGCTGATAACAACGCAACTAACCATCAATATCCAAGAGCAACTGACCCTGTTTCTGGTGAGAACATTGCTATTACAAACGTATCAGCAACTACTATCACAGTTAATGTTGGTGTAGCATCAACCACTAATCAAAGTGCATATCCAAGAGCAACAGGTGCTAATACATCTAGTGGTGCTGACTATGCTTATGATAACGAATTAACAATTTCATCTGTAACTACTGATAGTGTAACAGTTAATGTTAATGGTGGACAAGGTGCTATTAGTATTAATTCTGTTCATACATTTGTATCTGGTACAGCTAACGGTGTTTCAACTGGTGCTGATCCTATCAGTGGTAAGTGGATTCAAGTTCTTGCTGTTGGATCTTCTACTTCCTTTGATATTCAAGTATTAGATACAGTACCTTCTACAAATACAGATACACATACATTTATTTCTGGTGTTGCTAATAGTATCACTAAGAAAGGATCAGCTGTTAGACTTGATCCCGAATCATTAAAATTCACTTGTGATAAAGATGGTAATGCATCTCAACATGATTATCCACGTGCAACTGACCCTGCATACAATACATCATTAGATATTATTGAAACAACTGGAACAACAATTACACTTAATGTTGGAAAAGCAGATGTTGGTAGTTCTTATCCTCGTGCAGGATTTGATCCTATCAGTGGTAGATGGGTTCCTATTACAGTTGTAGACACAAACACATTTAGGATTAGTGTTGGAGATTCTTCTTATACTGGCACTCATACATTTTTAAGTGCTTCTGAGAATGCAATTTCACGTCAAGATGGCACAATTACTATTAACGTAGGTATTTCTTCTAACACTACTGCTCATACTTTCGTAACTGCTGCAGCTCAGGCTATAAGATATGAACCACAATCTACACATTATTTTGAAGGTTCTGCAGCAAACGCTGTTAGGTTTAGAGCTCAAACTGCTCATACATTTGTAAGAACAACAAATGGTAATCTATCTACTGGTGGAAATTCATTTAAGGTTTTCTTAGGTGGAAATAGATTTACACACACATATGTCAGTGGTGGTACTGCTACGTTTGGTGGTGTTACTTACAATATCACTAATTTTGTTTACGATAACCTTGTCACTGGAACCGCAGTTGTAACAGTTAATGCTTCTATACCAAATATAGCAGAAGATGATATTATTCAACTTGATGATATTTTATTTGAATGTGATATTGATGGTGTAACAACACAGAAAAAATATCCAAGCTTTAGTATTCCTTCTGGTGATTCAAAATGTGTAAGAGACGTTAAGCATTTTATTAATGCTATTACTGCTGACCTTGAGTTTGGTAGCAACCATAATACTATCAATGCTGCGAAGAAATACATCGATGCAACAGTTACAAAAATTGATTTTGTAGATACTGAGATTATTCAAACTGTTCGTGCGATGGAATATGCTCGCGAACTTTGCATCTATGCAATGAGAAAATGGAGAACAGGAACTGGTCTTACAACTGATCCTGTTTACACTCCTGTATACTCTAGTATCCCAAGATACTTTGACCCAACTATTATTGATGATTTGAATGCAGGTGGAGCATGTAATAACGTTCAATCTGCAATTGATACTCTTGCATATCTTTTTGTTGATGTTCTTGCAAATAATTCTTCTGGAACATATCTAGATGCTGCATATCTAATTACTAGAAACAGAGATCATATCACAGATGAAGCATATAGAGCTACTAGGAATAACTTCCCATCTCTTGTTCTTAATAATGTTGATGAACGTAAGTGCCGTAGAGATATTAACATCATTATCAGTGGTCTAATAAGAGATCTTGTTCTTGGTGGTAACATTGGTATTGTTCAAGCAGCAGAATCTTATTATACAGGAACTGAACTTACAGGAATTCCTGCAAGTGAACTTGCTCCTACCATCTATGCATTCAATCAAGTAAAAAACCTCTGTATTGAGGCAATGAGGAATTTTGTTGATGATGCTGGTAACACAACTCCTGTTTCATTTACACCAATTCCAAGATTTACAGACAGCACAATTCTTGGAGATCCTAATGGAAACCCACTTTGTGCTAACGTACAAGCTTCTATTAACACAGCATTTGCTTTAATAGAAGATATCCTAGATGGAACAATTGCTAAGGGTGATACTACACAAACTACTGGAACCTTACTTGATACAGCAGATTTATATACATATCCAGATAGTTTCATTAGTGATCAAACTAATGTAAAAATTGCTGTTAGATCAACTTATGATGACTATCCTATCATTGAGGCATCTCCTTACACCCAGAACTCCTCTGTTATTTCCAAGTTAGGTGGTGGTGGTGCTCTGATTGATGGTGATAAAGTTAAACAACCTAACTGTCCTTTTGCTGGATTAACTATTGAGGGAGAAGCTAAGTTCCCTAATCAGGGTAAGTCAATGGTTGCATCTGCCTTCACGATTGTTTCTGAAGGTGGTACTGGATATAAGATTATTAACGATGGTTATGTACAGTTAGTTTCTGTCTTCTGTATTTTCTGTGCAGACGGTGTTCTTGCAGAGAGTGGTGGTTATGCATCTATTACCAACTCTGCTACTAACTTTGGTATTTTTGCTCTAAGATCAAGAGGATATAGTAAAATATCATACGACTTTGATAATGCAATTATTGGTAATGTTTCTTCTACTCCTACTGGTAGAACTATCTTCTCTGTAAGTGGTCTTGGTAGAGAACCATTAGAGCATTATGTTCTTAAGATTGATGGATTTGAAAATGCTAACCCAGAAATTGAATACTTTGTTGATACTGTAGAAGGTGTTACAGTTGGTCCTCCTTTCTCTGCTCAATTAACACTAGAATCTGGTTCTGGTGGTCCTGCAGAATTTAAGAACTCTAGTACTGGTAATATAGTATCAGTTACAACATTGGTTGGAGAAACAATTAGATTACACAGACCTTCTATTGTTAACTCCTCCTCTCATACATGGGAATATGCTGGTTCTGGTACTAGTTACCTTGCTTTACCTGAGAACGGTGGTGTTAAAGTTGAAGCTAACGAGCAAGTATCTGAGGATTATGGTAGAACATACGTCTCTGGTACTGATGAAATAGGTGACTTTAAAGTTGGTACATTTGCTAGAATTGAGAACAGAACTGGTAACATTACTTTTACTGGTACGGTTACAATTTCTGAAGTTGAATTCTTGAAACTAAAAGGTGGTGACGTTGTTGTTACTGGTTTCGATAACAGTAATACTCTTGGTGGTGCTAACTCTAGTGACTCTAAACTACCTACACAGAAAGCAGTTAAGGACTTTATCACTAACAACCTTGGTCCTTTCATTAACAAACCATATTCTACAAACCCAGTTCCTAGAGCATTGGTTGAACTTACTGATTCTGGTAAGATTTCAGAAGATCAAATTCCACCACTACGTCCATTCCAAGTTTACACAGTTGCGGATCAAGCAGAAAGAGTTGCTATTGAAGGAGCACTTGCTGGTGATATTGCTATTCAGCAGGATATTACCACATCGTTCATTCTAAACAATGACAACGAAAGTTTATTCTTATCGTTTGCTGTTGATTCAACATTACAGTTTACTATTGGAGATATCTTTACTGGTAATATCAGTGGTGGTAAGATCCAATCAACAGAGTATAGACAAGGTGTTGTTTATCAACTTAATATTGTTGATGGTGGTTCTGGATATGTAACTCCTCCAATTATTACAGTTTCTGGTAACCAGCAAGCTGGTGGTGTTCCAGCAAACGTTACTGCAGAGATTGCAAACGGTCAAGTTGTTATCTTAAACATTGAATTGTTTAATGGATTTGTTGGTGGTAAAGGATACACTACTCCACCTACTATTACTATTGCTGCTCCTGCAGGATCAGGAACACAAGCAACCGCAAATGCATTGATTGAGAGCAGAGTGTATGGTGATATTGTTAACAATGTAAAAATTGTAGACACAGATACAATTGAATCTAGTGATCTTCCAGCAGAGACAATTAACATCAACCGTGTTATTAACACATCTGCAAGTAATACTAATAACTGGGTATCTCTATCATCTAATCAAATTGCTGCTACTGATATTACTTCAGGTGTTATCTCAACTGCACGTCTTGCGTCTAACGCATCTGGAGAACAGAGTGCTGCTAACTCCTTCACTTTCTTGAGAGGAGACCAAGCATATGCACCTGCAGTACAAACCCTCAAAGGTCCAGAAACAAGATACTTTGCAAAATTAAAACTACAAGCAAATAGTGGTGCTTCTCAGTTAATATTTGATTCTAGTTCTGACTTCTTGAAAGGTCATGAAGTTACACAAATTACTGGTATTCAAGTAGACACAAATATTGATGGTGTTCTAACTGAATCTGGTGAAACTACAATTACTCTTGATAAGTTCTTAACAGCAACTCTTCCTGCTGGAACAGTTCTAGAATTTAGTAGAGGTGCTTCCCCACTAACCTTTGAATCTTCTCAGACACAAGGTGGATTTGTTGATAAGATTGTTATTGCTCAAGGTGGTAGTGGATTTGATGCTGGTCCATTCTTCGATGTTCCTCTAACTGGTGGAGCACCTGGAACAGGATTGAGAGCAAACATCTTCACAACTGCTGGTGCTGTTACTGGTATAAACATCACAGACAGTGGTGAAGGTTATACATCAGATTTCGCAATCTCATCTTCTCCAACTGAAATTGGTGCAGGTTCTGGTCTATCATTACTTGCTAAGGTATCTACTGTTAACAGACAGTATGCAAACGTTGCTATTGATATTCAGAGAGTTTCTGATCTAACAACTTCTGGTGATCCATACGGTACACTTGGTGTTTCTAGATACCTTAAGAGTCAGTTTAACATTGGTGACGCTGGTAATGGTTCTGTTTCTATTAACACAGGACCAGATTCAGGTCTTGACGCTGATACACTTGATGGAGCACAGGGTACATTCTACTTGAATGCAGGTAATATGAATGCTGGTTTCTTACCAACTGAAAGATTATCAGGCACATACAATATTAGTATTTCCAACACTTCTGGTAATACATTAAGATTAAAAACTGCAGACGCTCCACTATCTAACCCATCACCAGACGAGTTTTCTGCTGGTATTATTGCTGATACTAAGAACAACAGTACTGATGGATTATCAGATGGTGGTAGTAAGCACCTTGTAATGACCATTAGAAATGGTGGTTCTGACTTTGATGCCACATATGGTGGTGTAAGACAACTTGCATTTACAGATGGTACTGCTGCCAATGGTGGTAACATGTGGTTACGTGGTTCATTTAACAGTCCTGCTAACACATTTGCTAACTGGTATCAGGTTTGGACTTCTGGAAACGACGGTACATTAAGTGGCTTAGATGCTGATAAAATGGATGGTCGCCAAGGAACTTGGTATCAGAATGCACTCCATATGAATTATGGTACTCTATCTGATGAAAGATTACCATTCTTACAATCTGCTAAGGATAATCTAAACAAGATCCGTGTTATGGATTGGGTTGGTACTCCAAGATATACAATTCTTGTTAGAGACGAACTCTTAAATACTACACCATTTGTAAGTGGTAATTCTGTAAACTTATATGACGCTGTTGGTGCTGGTGTTGGTGCAATTACATTAACAAAGGTAGAACCAACTCAAGATGTTAATGATTCTGCTAATAACTTTACATTATTAACTGGTAGTTTAACTACTGGTAACTTTAATGGTGCTAAATTTATTGGTACTGGTGGTGTTGCAAATGCATTTGAATTCCAAGATTTCAACTTATCTCAGATTGATGATAATGTAGATGGTATTATAGACGGTACATATGAAATTATCGTAGCAGAAAGTGATGGTGGTACTGCAAAATTAAAACTTGGTAGAGAAGGAACCGCATCTACTCCTTCTATCTTCTTTAGATCGTCTCAATTAGCAGCTACAAACTACAACTCTGCATTTATTGCTCAAGGTGGTAATAGCACAGATGGTAGTGGTACTTTAGAAGTTAAGGTTGCTAATGCTTCTGGATTTACTGTACTAGGTAATGAAATTTGGAATGCTGGTACTGTACAATACTACAGTACAAATACTGCACCAACAACAGATTCACAGGGTAACATTTCAGTTCGTTCTGCTGTAATGCGTGATGTTAACGGTGACTTTGCTGCAGGAACAATTACTGCAAACTTAACAGGTACAGCATCTAACAACGTTCTGAAAGCTGGTGATACAATGTCTGGTGCTTTGATTATTGGTGGTGTTGCTGCTACCAATCAAGCATTAAACGTATCTGGTAGAGCAGATTTCTTAAGTAACATTACAGTTGCTGCAGATCTAACAGTTGACACTAATGTATTCCATGTAGATGCTACAGACGATGCAGTTGGCTTCGGAACTTCAACTCCAGATAGTGGAATTCCAGTTCACGTATTTAAAGGAAGTGTTGGTAATTCTGATATTACTACTCTACTTAAATTAGAAACTACTAGAGGTGATTTCATTGCCACACCTGGTGGTTCTCAGATTGTGTTTAAGAACCAAGATGGTAATAACTCTACCAACGAAGCATACATTCAAGCAGTCACTGTAAATGACACTGACTTTGGTGATAATGACGAAGCAAATACCAACTTTATCTTTAGACAGACAAATGGTGGTACTGCTCAAGATAACGTAATCTTCACTGGTGATGGTCGCGTTGGCTTGGGTATTATGAACCCAACTGAGGTGTTACATGTCGAAGGAAATGCATATGTTTCTCAGGCAATTACATCAATCCAAGGTTTAACACTTGGTACAACTGCTAATAATGATGATGCTCCTATCTATTTCTTAGGTAATACTGGTGCTCAGATATCAGGTGGTCCTAACCAATTAAGTAACTTCCGTGTTGGTAACGGAATGATTTCTAATGACATCTTTGAAATCACTGCTAATGATGGATCTCAAGGTCCTACTACTTGGAAGGGTACACCTGCACTAGCAATTCAAGGAACTAATAATAGAGTTGCTATTAACACTACAACGTTCTCTGGACAAGATAACACAGATCCAAATAATATTATTAACAGAGATTATTCTCTGAATGTTGAGGGAGATCTTAACATTAACAATGGTAACCTATATGTTGATAATGCTCCATTCGTAACTTCACGTTGGACAGAATCTAGCGATGCAAATAGTGCTAACATCTATAGATTATCTAAGGTTGGTATCAACCAAGAAGACCCATCATATGCATTACACATTGGAACTTCGGTTGCAAATTCTGATGCCAGCGTAAACATTGAGGGTACTACATATAGTAGCGGAAAGAATACTTCTGTTCTCCATGCTAATGGTGATCCACAATATTTGGATTCATATGGTGTATTCAAGTGTAACAGAACCATAGCAGGTGAAGATACAACAATTCCAGCAAACACAAATGCGATGAGTGTTGGAACTATTGAAATTGGTGATAACACTACCATCACTGTTGCTAATGGCGGAAGTTGGACTATCGTATAACAAGAGGAAAAAATGTCAAGTATATTAAAACTAGATAAATTACAAACTCCATCTGGACAGCAACTAATGACCTTTGGTACTGGTGGTCTTGTTGATTTTGACGGATCATATCAACCTTCAGGTTTTAATTTTCCTTCATGGAATGGTGCTGCTGAAAGACCAGCAAATCCAGTTGTTGGAACTATGGGTGTTAATACTGCATTTGAACAGGCAGTTATTGATGTGTACCTAGGTACTCATCCAATATCAGGAGAACCAAGTTGGTTAAGCGTCAATACTGGTGACGATGCACCTGAAGCTCCATAACTTAATATAAATAATAAAAAAGAAAGTAACGTTTGTAATCCACAATGGCAAGTATTCTTAGAGTAGATCAACTACAAAATAAAAATGGTGAACCCGTAATGACTCTCAGTGGTAGTACCATTGAGTTTGCTGGTGGATTCACTCCTTCTTCAGTTGTAGTTCCAACGTGGACTACTAGCACCAGACCATCGTCTGGAATAAACATTGGTTATATGGGACTTAATACAGAAACAAGTCTTCTTGAAGTTTACAACGGAACAAATCCTGTTTCAGGAGATCCTAGTTGGAGTTCTATGGGTGGTTCTGTTAGTGGTCTTCCCTTTAACCTATATGACGATTCTTCATTCGGGTCATTTATTTCTTATATGACGAACCTCAAAACTACTTGGGCAGCGAGTGGTACTAACTTCCAGTATTCAACAGATAGTGGTAATGCTGATAGAATTCAAGATGCTCAATCTGATATGTATGACGGTGGTAACTACACTCAAGTTAGAGTTAACGGAAGTGGAAGTAGCAACATTAACTACAACGCACAACCTGCTAATTATAATAATGTTAAATATGCTCCACTTGGATATTCGTGGCCACTGGTTGCAATTGCAGTTGCTGAAGATGGGCAAGATGTTAGATATGGTTTCTCAAGAAGTGGTAACCTAGGTGCTGACGGTGGTGGTGGATCAGTAGGTGCTATCACTGTATACGATAACTCAACAGTGGAAGGTTTTAGTCCAGTTTATGCATGGCTTGTAAACAAAGCATGGAACCAGAACAGTGACCCAGGTATTATGCACTTATATGTTACTGTTGGTTCTCCTCAATGGCAGAGTAATGTTTCTAATGGATTTACTGTTAATAACTTTGCTTCTAGTTCTGACAATGACCAATCTCAATACGAATCAACCTCAAGAAACTGTTTCGTTTGGACAGCTCTTGTATCGAATGGTCAAACACAGGGTGCAATGACTCAAAGTCAGGCAAGAACTTTTGTTCAGAACTTCTTATCAGACGCAAGATCACATTTTGGTCTATAATAAATAGTATCGTATCATTAGTATTTGATAATCATGGATCCAGCACAACTTAAGAAAAATTTCGAGGAACAAATTGCTTCTACAGTAAAGCAAATTACAGATTTAGAAGCAAACCTTACTAAAGCAAAAGAATATAAAATTAAATTGGAAGGTGGTTTAGAAACTCTAAATCTTCTAGAAGATAAACCATCAGAAGGTGGAGAAACACCAGTTACTCCAGCACCAGAAACACCAGCAGAATAAATACGGATTGCTTTTTCCTAAATAGGTAAGAAGGGATTATTGTGTGTAATGGCATCTCCAAGTTCAAAAACAGAATTAATTACATATGCTAAGAGGCAGTTGGGAGAACCTGTCTTACAAGTTAATGTAGATGACGAGCAAGTAAACAATGTAATTGACGACACGTTTCAGTTCTTTCAGGAAAACTGTTATAACGGAATGGAGAGATGTTATCTCGTACATGAGATAAC
>CEUA01029721.1_pt1 | contig 29170 bp, 10 predicted proteins | sample 361541 | NCBI WGS metagenome assembly CEUA01 (sample SAMEA2623079, study PRJEB7988) | marine metagenome | isolation source: saline water (ENVO:00002010), including
TGCGGTCTTCCGAAGCAAATCCTCATATCGACTCAGATGACGGCGTACCCGGTCTGGCTCCAAGCCAACAATCTGTGTCTCCAAAGACGCAACCCTCTCTCTGATCTCGCGAAGGTTCTTCTCATTCGTTGGCAGATTTGCAACAGCAACATGGGCATCGCGAATAAACTTACACTTGGGATATTCAGTGCCACAAGGTATGCCCTCCAGTAGTTTGCCCTTCTTTTTGTTCCGCATAAAATCTGATTCTTCTGTCCGAATCTCGCCCTCTAGGAGATCTTGATTTTCCTGAAGCTGTTCGATTTGTGTTTGTTTTTCTCGATACGTCTCAACCTCAAAGCTGCTGATAAAATTGTCTACGCGAATGCGCACAGATTCTTGTTTATTACATTCGGATTGCAGTTCTTCGTTTTTGTCACGAAGGCTTATAACCTTGTGTCTTTTATCCTTTAACTTCTGTTTAACATTCGCAATGTCCACGATGTCGGCAGGGATGCTTTCGATCTTGCGTTCGATCTCACCCATGCAGCGCTTGTGGTATTCGTGTGATTCCTTGACAGATTCCAAGGTCTGCTTGCAAACACCCAAACTCTCAAGGACTCGCGACTCTTCCGAGTGCTGCTCTTCAATCTCAGCTTGATAATCCCTATCCTCAAGCCGCTTCAGGGCACCCTTCATGTCCGCGCTATCTTCCTTCGCCAACTTAAACTTCTTCTCAAAAACTTCTAGGTCGAGAAATTTTGCGAAGATTTCTTTGCGTCGAGTTGTACCCTCGTTAATAAATTGGAGCGCACCGTGCTGCGACGACATAGATGACAATAAGAAGTCGTCAAGCGTGCCGACTACCTTGCGAATGTTCTTGTCTGTCTCATTTCGGGTCAGACCGTTCTCGCTGATCATGTCCCCGGTAACCAAGTTCTCAGACACGAATTCTAGATCCGTCTTAGCTTCGACAGTCTCCTCACCCTTCAGGCGCTTAACGTACTTCTCGCACTCACGGCGAACTGTGTATAGTTTTTCGCCGATAAGAAACTCAACCGTACCAGAACAGTCTTCCTTGTGTTGATTGATTACGTTCAGGTTCTTGCGCTCGTTCTTAGATGTAGAGTTGAACATAGTGAACAGTAAGCCGTCAATGATGCTACTCTTTCCACTGTAGTTCTTCCCGAAGATACCGACAATACCATTCGTCTTTTCAAAGTCAATAGAGTTGCCTTCTCCGAAGTTGAACAGATTGTCAAACTTGAACGACTGTAGTTTCCAATTTACATTACGAGTGATTTCCTCTTCCTTCTCGACAATACGATTGTAGTGCCCGTTGATAGAGTGGACCTCTTCAAGCAAGTCGTCATCAACCTCATACTCCTTAAGGTACTCTTCGATCAACTCTTCCTGCACAGCAGGATCCCGAAGGTCTTCCTTTACTAGATTGTATGTGAGTGCATCAACGTTCCCGCGCTCGCCTGCGGCGCGATTAAGAAACGTAATCGCCTCTGGCTTGAAACGGTGTTTGGCAACGTCAAGTGCCTTCTTCATTTTGTTCAAAGGAAGGTTATTGTTTGATACTAAACGCAATCGGGCGCCCTTGGGGATCTCAATCCCCTTTGGCATGCGACCCTTCGGGGTTAGCTCAATCGTCACGAAAGGCTTGGGATTCTTGAAAGCAACATGCTTTACATCCCATGTGTCACGATCCTTAATGTCCCAGATGAGAAGTCCCTTGTCGTTCGTCTCTCCGTGGTTCTGCTGGATAGTAGAGCCCGGGTATCGGATTCGCCCCTCTTCATCAAGCGATTGATCTGTCTTGTGAATATCTCCCAAGAACGCAAAATCAAACTTGTCAAAGATTTTAATGTCATGCTCACCGCGCTCCATGACCCAGCCGGCATCAGTCTTGACACCAGAAATCGAGCCATGGTACATAGCGATGTTAATCTTATCTGGCTCAGTTGGGTCAACCCAGTTATCCTCATCAAACACAGATAGCACGTTCAGCGTATAATCGGCGTTTAAAGCCGTTTCTCCGGCGTTCTTAAGCAGATACAGGTTCTGCAGGTCAAGAGCGTCCACAATGGGCGTGATGGCGTCCTGACGGCTGCTGTTGCGCAGGTTACCGTCATGATTGCCCAAGATGATATATGTGGGCGCAATATTTGCTAGGTTCCGAAAAAAGTCAGAACAAAGCTCCACAAACTCTGGCGAGATCTGTGTCTTGGTATGGGCGATGTCGCCACAATGTACAATACAGTCCACCTCTTCTTCGCGCAGCGTATCGTATAACTGCTCAAAGACCTCTCTGTATTCATAGTGATATTTTAAATTCTTGATATGGGTATCTGCAATGTGTGCAAACTTCATTTTGTCCTCTAAGACGATGGGTGATTCCATTCGTCGTGCATTACTTGGCGCATTTCTTTCGCCCGCAATCGTTGATATTCTTTGTTCTTTGCCCGGGCTGGGGCTGTCATCGCCACGAACATGCCAAACATGAACAGTGCCGCATGACTACAGATCAAAATAAACATTACGATTGCAGACATTTACGCCTCTCTAAATCCGAATCGAAGATAGTGCCTCATTCAAAATATAGGAACTATCCTCTACTCGGGTTGCTGTTACCTTACGCTCAGCAAATTCTTTTTTTGTCATTGCACCGACATCCTCAATGCCAGTGGTGTCAATCTTATATACTTCCATGTCGTACTGAAGTAGGTTTTTGATTATCTTGCGTTCTTTCGCAGATGCATCTGAGTCCAGAGCCAGATACACCCTTGGGCTCTCTTGCACCAGACGAGCAAACAGTTTTGTGCCACGATTCAACGTGGAGCCTAAAATCGGAATAGCGTTACCAGCAACGATTGCGTCAAACACGCCCTCAACCAGAATAACATCGTCGTCCCAATCCAAATACAATTCATTGAACACAATGTCGCGGCTAGCCTGCGGATTCTTATACCGCATCCATGCGCCGTCATACGAACGGGCAATAAAATAATTTACATATCCCTCGGTATCAAAACTGGGGATGACAACTCTCCCGGCATAATCACCAGACGGGCAATAGCCGATCTTCCACTCAAGAATCTCGTTCCTATCTATTCCCCTAGCCCTCAAGTAGTTGACGACGGGAAGCGTAGCAGGAGATAGAGTCTTCTTGGTGAGAGTGCGAAACTCGTCAGGTAAACTTACTCTTTGTATTATAACATCATCGGGCTCGTTATTTGAAAAAATATTGTCAAACTCAGTAACATCGTGGCGACCGGTCAATCGATCCCATTCAGCCACCAAGCCATAGTTGCCAAACTTGCGAAGGAGCCGGCGGATATTCTTGCCGCTGGCATCGCAGATCCAGCACTTATATACGTTCGCACGAACATTCACCGACAGCTTGTGCTTGTGGTGTTTGCAGAACGGACAATAGAACAACGTCTCCTCGCCGGCAGTACGATACTCCCCGAGACAAGACGCAACAATTTTTAGCTTTTCTCTATGCATACAACAGTAGTATACCGCGTACGGTGCTTCGTGTCAAGTATTATCTTCAAATAACTTAATGCCAGCGAGTGCAATAACAATTGCGTCTGCTCGATCATCAGTTCCCGGCTGGGGGTTACCCTTGTAGGTCAGATTGTATTTGAACCCTTCATTAAACCTTTGCTTAATATAACCTATTACAACCTTTTTGGCAAGGTTTTTTTTGCCTTTTCCTCTGGGAATCTTAATACCTAGCACCTTGCGTGCTTGACGTACATCGATTAGCTCGGGATTTTCTTTGAAGACTTTTCGGCATGCATAAGAGCACATGCCGTTGAAGCGCTGCAGTTTTGCCATGACGTGTGCCGTAGAGCCAGAGCGAAAGTTGATCGCTGGCTTTTCGACAAACACGTAGAACGGCGCATACTTAGTGTTAATCTTGCGCATGATGGACTCGAAGATCGCAGCACGATCCTCAAGCGGAAGCTCCGATTTGAATTTAATCAAATCACTATGTATAAGGTTATCGTCCGAATCAAGTACGGCGATGCCTATTTTGGTGGTGCTGATATCCAGCCCCAATGTATTACTCATTTAAAAGTCTACTTTTAGTTTAAACGTGAACTCTCTATCGGGTGTTTTCTTGACTGGCTTTGCGACCTTCGCAATCCCGATGCAGTTCATATCTTCGTCATATATTTTAATCGTACTAATGAAGGTCGTCTTTTTAAAGCTGCCAGTAATGCTGTTATATTCGCTATACGCGATGTTGTTAACTTCTTGCTTCTCATATTCTCTATAGATCGTAGAACCTGTGATGGTTTCTACTGAACCTGAAGCATCCCATGATGAAGAGTGGGCAATGTAGGTAGGGTTATTAGAGTGGTTGAGGCGGTTCTTTGGAGCATGTGCCATCATCGTTACGGTTGGAACATAGTTTACACCATTGAAAGAAATCTCAAATGACGATCCGGTAACTCCAAACTTCTCTCCGGAGATATCCGTGGGCACCAACTGCTTGCCGCCATCGCCATCGGTGCCGCCATTCGGCGTACCCATGTGTTGAGCAGGAATTCCGTATCCGAAATAAACCCACTGAGATGTAACATAGTCTCCTGCACCGCCATTACGGTAATCTCTACCTACTGTATCAATATCCCACGAACCTGTCAAGAGAAAAACACCAGCATCATATAAAACCATTCCAGCCACTGACCCTGAACCTGTGCTCCCGGTCGGTCCAATCTGGATGAGTTCTCCGTTGCGATTAATGTCGGAAGCCTCTGCTGCCAACGTGCCGGTAATGTAGAATCTAAGGTTAATACTACCCTTCTGAATTGAAGAGCCATAGAAAATAGAGGGCACATCAATAAGGTTCATCTCCTGCACGGATTTATCCCAAGTGCCGATGCTGGAGTCTGAACCTGTAAAAGCGAAGTGTCGGCTGGTTGTTGCGGCGCGATCTAGGTTACTCTTGAGTGCAAAGATATGCTTTCTAGAATCATTCTCTCTGTAATATATTCTCTGGATCGAAGCTGTCAGTTGCGCACTGCCCGTAATCTCATCGCCATATCCGTGTGCATGATAGCCTGTCGAACTGACCGTGCTGAACGCATGCATTGAGGCGCCTTTGATAAGGAAGGGGTATCGGAAGTTATTTGAGCCACTCATCTTGTCTACGTTTGTTTCGTAAAGATCAATGCCTCCCCAGTTAAGTGATGCGGAGCTATTAACGTTATGTGAAAAGGCTCCTGATATATGAGGCTTGTTGTTATAATGCACCTCAGAAAGAATGCCGCCGGGACCACGGGCAATCTTGAAGTTTACTTTCGGGTATGTCTTGACTCTATTGTAAAATAAGTCGGTATCTTCAAATTTGTAATAAGGCATTCTTTTGTAATTAGCGCAGTTCTTTGTTTATTCTGCAGCAACGTATCCGACAGCTATAGCAAACTCTCTGAAAACGTTCCGTTTCGATGCCTCATTCGGCATCTTGGAATAAACCCATGCGTAGGTCTTCTCCATATAATCCATTGTATCACGAAGCTCACGATTTTTTGATTCTAAAAGTGAAATATGTTCTTTGGTGGGTGTGGGCAATGAGATCCCCAAGTCTGTTGCGATACACAACAGGCGGTACCACTCGCGCTTCGTTGATGCATCCTGAGCTTCTTTGAACATTCCGGCGCGGCGGTCGCGTTCTTCCTCAGTCATGTGCATAATCTTGTCAGGATGAGTGGCTTTCGCTATCTTTTTAAAAACCGCATTAGCAACAGCGTTGATACGCTTTCTTTGCTGCTCGTCCTCGACTGCTTCAAGCTCAGTAAATTCTTCTTCAGGATCTGCACCAATATCTCCTGTTTGAAGAATATGCTCTTCGGGAGTGATCAGATCCATCTCTTGGCGATACTCTTCAAATTCTTCAGAGAACCTAACTTGGGCATCTTCATATACTAAGCGTCGGTAATCGTAGTCTGCGGTCAAGTACCGAAGCTCCAAGATTAGTTTTTCATATTTCTTTTTTAGTTTCGGCGTAAGCACGTCATTGCCCGCCTAGTAATCCAATCGAACTCTCAATGTCAACTCGTTTGTTGGATCCTTCTTAAGCGGCTCAGAAAGTTTAGCCACAGCCATCAACTCGTTGTCCGAAGAGTAAAGTCCCACGCCTGTAACATAAGCAACTGGAGTGTCGCTCGACACGTTCTTGACGCGAATCTTAGAGCCGGTCAGGTACGTGGGGTTGGAACTGTAGTTAAACTCGTTGTGGTTTGCCCGACAGAAGTAGATTGTTGAGTTAAGCTCCGTGGTGTTGTTAAAGGAGTTATTGTAGATACGCGCTCTAAGAGCAGTAGCGGAAGAAGAAATCTCAGAGCCTGTGAGGATCTGTGTGATGCTCCTACTAGAATCATCCTTTGGATATCCACCGATGTTTGGTCCCATCCAAGGCACTGTCAACGTTACAGCGGTCGTTGTGTCGGCATCGTAGTCCTCGCCCAACAATCCGCCGCCGCCCCTACTATGGGTCGAGCCGGTAGCATGGTCAAACAGAGATGCGGTAATAACTGCAACGCCAGCTTGATAGTAGATCAATCCTGCCTTAACTCTGGTGTTTGCCTCTTCGTCTTTGAGCCAAGTGCTGCTGCCACCGCCGTCATAACTGGTCTCAGCGTAGAGCACAGCATAATCTCCTGCTGGCGAATTCACACGATAATCGTTTTGTGCGTTATAGTCCGTCAGCTTAATGCGGCGATGGAACACTCCCGAAAGGCTGGTGTTGATACCAAGCTCCAGCGTATAGGAGCCCTTCTTAATCTCGTCCTTTGTAAGAAGGCGAGCGTAGTTAACAAAGAAGCACTCACGAAGCTTTGTGCCGCCAGTAAGATCGCCATCTTCGTCAAACTCTTGAATGTCGCCAGAAGAGCTGTGCCCAACAAGCACCTTCGCCATTTGATTATAAATATTAATCTTCTTGGCGTTTTGCGTGCTGTCCGAAGAAGACAGATCCGAGTTGCTGGAATAGCCAACTGTAATATCAAAGATGTGGTTTGCGGAAGAACTCAAGTAGGGGTAATCATAAACGCTCTGGAACATTCCATGAGCATAGTTTTTGATGTTGACCTCGCTAGTGCCTTCCATGTAGGTGCCGGAAACCACCGTTCCGGTAAGCGGGATTGCTTCATTTAGAAGTGTCTTCGTTGAAACAATGTCGTTGTTAGAAAAAGTTTTATATGTTGTCGCCATGTTTTAATCCTTATGCCTTCTTCACAAATCTGACTGGAATATCAATACTGTAGCCTGTTGTGGCTCCCGTGACTCTCACAATCGTATCAATATAGTTTGTGAAAGAAGACGCAGTTGGTCCGTCATCAGTCTGCCGGTTAATGCTTACCGTGCCACTGCCACCGATGAGATCGAACAAATAAGTGCTAGTGTTCAACTCAAGGCTAGCTTGAATTCTAAACTTGAGAATGGTTCCTCGCGGTCCTCGAATGACCTGTGTGTTATCTTGAGTCAGGGTAGAGGTACTTTCGTTAGAACTCACGTACCCACTATCATTAAGGGTCAGATAGTAGCTCGCAATGCTGTCGTCATCAATGAACGAAGGGTCAGCCAGCGAAGTCTTGGTGGGATGGGCGATTCTGCCCAAGCGGTTATCCACCTCGATGATGTAAGCCGTCTCAGCCAAGTCTGAATCAATTGTAAAGGTTGGAGGGATCTCGGTAGTGTTCAGACCCTGATCGATGCGAATGTGCGAGGGAGAGTTTAATGTTTCACCCGCCAGCACACCGTTGGTTTGGGATGCGTTAAGACCCCCACTAGCGTTCTTCTCCGAGTCTGCGTCCACAGCCACAACAAATGTCGCGATACTATCCAGCGTCGTTTGTGAGGCGTCTGGTGCGCTCGTATTCAGCTTCAGGATTGGCAAGTAAAGCAAGTTAGTACGAGAGATGGAAAGCAGTTTGCTCTTCATCATAGAGCCATTGTTTGTAAATGCCTCCATTACAGGAGACTGTAAAATCTCCAAATCGTAGTATGCGCTACCGTTAGCGTGGTCCTTGTTATATAGTGAGTAGTCAATCTCGTCGTCGCTAAAAGCGAACTTACTGATCTTAAAAGAGCCATCGCCCTTTGCGAGTCGATATCTCCCGGTGTCAGTCAATACTGCATCGAGGATAATATCACCCGAGTTATCTAAGAATCCCATTTAAGTGTTCTCCATTCCTTAATTAGTTTATTATACAGTAAATAGTTCATTCTGTTAAAACATTCTTTTTACCATTGTTATAGCTATGTGCCGGCTCCCGCCTCTTTGTCTGCTGTTTCTTTTCTTTCAATTTCATCTGCCGTTCTTTCATGCTTTTGGTTGAATTCAAGATTCAAATCTGCTGATTTTCCGGTGGTAGTCGAAGTGATTCGGACTTTAAACTTTTTACCCCACACATTGGTATCTGATAGTCCCAATTGCACGTTGCCGTTTGCGGCATCAAACGCAGAGGTCATACCGTCTGATTTAATTAGTACCTGCGCGGGCGTTGGGGCAATTTTAATATGCTTGTTGAAATATTTCTTGTTGGTTCTAGGCACCCTGTCCTTAAAATGGTACTCGCTGATCAACGGATAAATCGTGCCATTCTCGTTTACAATCTCTGCCTGAAACACTGCTGTTGGGTTAGAAACATTGCCATGCACATCAACCTGACGGATTGTATAATAGTATTTTGTATTAGGCATGACCAGATCGATCATAGTAGCAGCATCAGAATATTTTGGCAAAATGTTGTTCGCCGGATAAGTCTCTTTCTCGCTCGGAATCCTAGTTTGGACCACCGCGTAGAGCGCTCCATCAAAATCTTCATAACTATAAGGAGCCTCTTTTGTGCGATAAATCTCAAAGAATTCAGGTCGGTCATCTGACTCATATAGCAGAGCATCACCATCTAGAATCTCGTGTGTCTGATATTCATACTGATTGGCTGCAGCCTGTTGTTCGGTCTGGTTCCACTTTGGTCCATATCGCGCCATTGTCGAGCCAATGTGGACAGGGTTCATCTTCTGCCTTCCAACGCTGCCCTTGAATATGAGGAGCAGTTTGTGATCAATCCCCTTGTAGGGCACAAGTTCAAACTCTGGTACGACAGGTGCCGTATCAAACATAATAACCTTTTCAGCATGAATACGGGTCTTGACTATTTTGAGTGAGGGTGTATACCAGCACTGTTGAGAATATGTTGCGTCAGACCATGCCATGTTTTTTGTCAGCGGATCGTTCTGCTTGATTCGATTGTGAAGATTTGTTGGCGATTTAATAATCGTGCTCATGTCCAAAGTGTTGTTGCCGATATTGTATCTCGTTCCTATAACAAGTGTATAAGCATAAATGTCATAGCCATACGTGTGCCCATAGCGGACCTGAGTATCTACAAAGTCAATATCTGTTATGTCGGACGAATTCGCGAACCAAAAGCTTTGAATCTCCTTACCGTCTTTATCGGTCTTTCTTACCTGATAAACGACCACCTCAGAATATCCAAGTTCTCCTTTGAGAATTTTGCTATAGCTGCGCAGGTAATCAGTCACCATATCTTTAATCTTGCCCATTGCGATGATAGTCTTGATTTGCTGTTCCAGTGTGTTTGTCATGCCCTTACCAGAAATCGTGGCAGCATGGCAGTGAAGGCGACCGGTCATCTCAGCAGTGTTCTGTCGATTGTTCAAAACGCTCTGCAGCCACATTTCAACATCCAGCACGACACGGTTCATAGGATTTATCGAATATCGTTGTCCAATCGAGGTGCCACCGTCATCGCGAAGATGCATAGTCATCTTAGGTGCAGCCTCAAACACAGCCTTTTGCAGTCCAATCACGGGCTTGTCTGATCTGTTTATTTCCTGAGTTAAGGTTTGGTTTCCGGGTTGACTAGCAATCAAAGAATCTATCAACGTAGGCATCAAGCCAGCAGTGTTAATGTGATCAGAAAACTGAGCAAAATGATCAGCAGTGAAACTGATCTCTGCATGCATAGGATAGTTCTCGCGTTGTTGGCCAGCATCTTTAATAATAGATCTGTAATCACCACTGAAACACATGTTTTTCATATAACCAGATGCCCGGGCAGCAAGCGGCGCAAAAGTATAAATCTTGCGTAATACATCTCTTGCCAAGTTAGTGTCAGCTAAGTCTGCATCGCTTAGTTGGCGACCAGCTAGCTGATTGCCTGATTGAGCATCATACCCTCTAACAACTTTCGCCAAGATCTGACCCCATTGTGCCCAATACATACTCGAAAGCTCCATCGTTTCTTTTGCATCCATATCCTTCTTGGTGGTCTTGCCCTTTAGTTTGCCGGTGACAGCGCTCTTAATGGCGCCGCCCAGCGAAGCATTGTTTTGAGCCACAGGGCTTGTGGTCGGGTCGCCCATAGAAGTTTCGGCTGCTGACTGAACCATCAAGCAAGGCAGAAGCAATTCGGGGCAGTGACGAGAGTACTTCTCGTACAATTGTGAGTAGAAATTGTATTCCGATGCCGCCCATGCGTGCGCAGACGGGCGGGTGTGCGCGAGGGCTTTGGACTCCTGCCTGTTAAAAGGCGCCTGAGTGTACGAGGAGTAATCCTCATAATCTCTGCCGGCACCTGCAGCTTGCAACGTGAACTCACCAATGTATGCACGCATTAGGTTCCACATATACATAGAGCCTTGGTGTAACCAGTTTCCGGGGTCGATGCCCATCGAAATAGCCATCTGTTTGCCCTCGTCGGTTTCCAAAAACGTTTGCATTTCCGTCATGCGATCCGAGTCCAAGCCACAAACATTGGTGTAATATGCATTAAAGCAGCTAGCAATGGGGACAAGTTTAATATTTTCTTGGTACACGGGAAACAAACCAGACGTGCCGGCTGAACCACGGACAGTTCGGTGTGAATCTCTCCAAGATAACATAAGCGTTTCGGCGCCCTGAGAAATGGTGCCTTCTCCTGTTTTGGGAGTATGGTCCGAAAATACAATATCGAACGGTATGCTGTCGTATGGCGTATTATCCACTTCTCTATTCATAGACCCAGAAAGGAACTTCACGCTCTTAACCTGATTAGTTGCTCCGCCGGCAGTCTGCACTACGGTACCGATCTCTGTATGCTCTGACCATAGGCGATTTGCGAAAACTCGGATTGGATCAACTTCTGCTTTCTGGGGCAAAGCTCCGAGAAGATCTACGTCTCTTTGGTCTGCAGTACCGATACCGGCAATATGAGTGCCTACAGTCAGCTTGACTTCTGGATCAATCAAGAATTGATCGTCCCGATGCAATGATTTATAATGCTGTAAGATTGCGTCTCTCTTCTGTTTGGAATAGATATGGATACCATAATCCGTATCTTCGCCGAGAGCAAACGCACTTTTAAACCTATTTGCTCGCGCAGTCAATTTGAGCCCGTATGCGGTAGTAGAGATTATATATTGTTTCTTTCCGGCTGGCATTAGTCTGTGTGCAGTCCTTCTCTTACGATTTGTGTAGCTGGGGTGGATAAACCAATTTTGCGCTTCATGGCAGATAGTGGCTTGCCATTGTTGCCCACAAGAATAAACTTTGAGTTCCAAATCGGCAACTCCATTCCTTTAGGAAATGCGATTCGCAAAGCTTCATTGTTGTAGGGTCGAAGACGACACAAAACCTGCGTGCCTTCTCTTCTATTTAGTGTTCTAAGCGTACTTTTAGTCAAAGGTTTCCAAATCTCGGCACCAATTGATTTTTCATATCTGGGTTGCATATTAGAAGGGCGGTATCCGGCAAAGTATTCAACCCGGGCGTTAAACATAAAATAAAGTTGGTACATAATGTTGTAAAACGGATCGTCCCAATACGCTTGGCTCATTCTGTTATTAATGTTTCCTCGTACAATGTCGTTAGGCAAAACCGTGAGCGCTGCCGACTGGATAGCTGGAGGCAGTGAATTCAACATACTCATAAACCCTTCCATGCTTGGAGTTTCCATCTTCATTGTTTCGGAAACCATATAATTAACAACTGCCATAGGGCTGAAGTTGGGAGCATTGGGATCTGCCGGCTTGCGCTTTGTGGAATGTAAGTAGTCTCTCTTAGTTGTTGTCAACATCTGCACAAGAAACTGTGTTTCCAACTCGGATTCAAAGCCGGCGGTCAGATTTTGAAATGCGGCAATAATATCACCTGTGTCCGCATCAGCCCCCCACTCCGTGGAAGCCATGGCTGAAGGGAACACATCTGCAAAATCGATCTCTTCATCCTCTTGAACCGTAAGCGGCGTTATTCCTGCTAACGCACCAAAGCCAACGCCACCAGTGGCGCCCTCATCAAGACCAGAGCTAAAAGAAAGAGGGGGTGCCGATGGCGGTGTGCCGCGCAATTCACGCTCTGCCTCCTCTTTGGTCAGCAGACTCACGCCAAACTCTGGCGCCAGTGCCTGCCCAAGCCGCTGCTTGGAATCGATTGTAAGAACTCGTATATCGTCTGCCTTGCGTTTAGAGCCTACATATTGAATGATGTTTTTGACCGCATCTCTAAATATGGATGCGTCCGGACCGTTAGTGCCGTCAGTATTTTTGTATTGATTTCTAACTGTTTGCAGGTTAATACTATTGCCGGGCATGAGCACGTTTATCGAACGAGCGGATAAAAACTTATGGGCACCATTGTCATCAGGCATCGCGCCGGGTGCAGCAAAATATTTCGTTACTTCTTGGCTGACTCGCTGCGCATAATCTCCAGTGCTCACCAGACCGATTGATGCCGCACCTCCACCGGTGGACATGCCTAAGAATGTGGCACCGGTGTTTGGGGGCAAATCTGCGTTGTGCGCGTCGTTCATAAAATACTTCTTATATGTAATCGTTCTATTTGTGACGCCAGATCCTCCGTTCGGAGTAGAGGGGTTTGAGGCAGCAGACGAGTTGGACGTGGGAGGCTCAGCAGAGATCAGATCCTGAACAATCTTAATGTAGTCTTCCAATGTCTTAATCACTGCAGCAACACCGCGAGGTGTTCCATTTATAGGATCGCATGCGCTAGTAAGCTTGCGTGCCATCGTTGTCTTCCTTTGGCTGGACATTTTTTCTGATACAATAAGGTCCAACAGGTTCACAAAAGAGCGCGGGGCTGCATTCCATGGCTGCGTTTTGCCGTATTTTGCGCCGGCAAAACGTACGAATTCTTGAGTAAATCGGTTTGTCGTTGGATCGAAATGCCCAACCTGAGTCTTATTTCGTTTGTTTGTATTCGATTTGGACTCACCAGCAACAATAGATACTGTTGGCTGTGCTTGCATTCCTTGAGGAGACATAAACTTTGTTCCTACGTGTGGATCTGAAAAAGTCATTTTGTATCGATTAACAACCGGGATGTTGGCAAACACTTCATATTCACGTAGCATTGCCACCTGTCGTTGTAGCGACTGCAGGCGCTTGCCAATATACACCGGCACATAATCTCTGACTGTAATCTCCACGCCGTACTGGTAAATGCCATCTGTTTTTCTCTTTACTTCCAGATCCTTGCCGGTGAAATGTCTGATTCGGAAGTCATTCCCAAGGGAGTCGTTGGTAGCAATCTGGACCTCTCTAAGTCCACCGGAGGGGATTTTTCCTGCCGGTCCAGAACCCTCGGATTTTAAAATCATGCGGCGGGCAGACTTAACCTTTCCGTCGCGCTTTCTTGATTTGGAAGAAACCACAACATGATCGACCTGCTTTTCGTCGTATGCTTCATAAACATCAGGATACCCTCTGGCATATGCCCCTTGTTTAAAATGCTTGACACGGCGTCTGAGAATCTTAATCTCTTCAATCGTGCATCTTCTTAAAACTGTGTCACGAAGTGTATCCGAAACATTGTCAAAAAACCTGCCATATGTAGAGTTGTCCTTCATGAAATCCAAATGGCTATAGCCAAATAGGAATCCGCAGTTGCGCCCGGGACCGGTCGTAAGATGTATATCACTAAAGTATGTATGGCGATATGCCGGCAGGGTCGTGAAATGCTGCCCTGCTCCGCCAGTCATTCGGCTAAGCTGATCTACTTGTGACAAGTCAGCCGTATATGCGGGAAGAACATCGTCCACGTCCCTGAAATCTGAAATGCGAGTGTCGCCGAGATTGAGATCTCCATTCTCGATGGTGGTGATCCATTCTCCGTTGGCGCCGTACTGGTTCGCCATCATGTTAACAGACGTGGTAGTAAGGTTATTATCCTCTAGAAGTTGTTCGATATTCAAGAGCGTACAAACATAATACGAAACAAAACTCGGGCTAGCAGACTTTACTTCAAACTGGAATTTAGTCGGGAAATCATATACAGTGTTTCCATTGGTATCAATACTGGCGAAGCCGGCAAGAACCAGATCGTTTTCAGATATTGCGTTGCCAGTTGTTGTACTGTCGATGGAGTTGACAATATCCTGAACCGACATAACTTTAAGAGACACATCTTTTTTAACCTTTACGAGATCTCCGACGCCGGGAATGCGGGGCTGAAACTGAAGGATCTGATCTTTGGTGACGGCGCCTGCTAAAAAGTTAACAGCCATTTGCATGACGGGACCGGTAGTGTCTTTCAGAAGCCTTTTATAAACCTTTACCGCTTTCTTGCTGGTAAACTGAGCAACGGTAATATACAAATATTTTGTAATGTCTTGACTCATGAACCATTGGGATGCCACATCGTCTTCTGCGAGGGTGTCCCTGACCGCACAATCGAGCGTAATAGCCGTTGTTTCCTTGTTGCTCGTTTTCATCCCCATGGATGTACCGATGGCGGCTAGCGTGGAAGTAGTCGCCACAGACAAATCCATGCCATGTTCTGACAACAACCTTTCAAATCTAGCTCCGCCTTCTGTACCCAGCTTTGTTTGTAACTCGGCGCGCTTAAATACTGGTACCGTCTCTTCCACAATATGTGGATTTCTTTCAAGCTCGATCTGACCACCGAGAGTTTCGACGGTAATTGTCTTAACAACTGCGGAAGGCAGCAGATCAGCTAAAAAGTTTAAATCGTTACCAGCCATTACTCACATTCTCCTCCGCACAACTCTTCCAGAAGATTAACATCTTTCGACTCGTAAAGCACAGCGCCGGGATCATCTACCCCATCATAACAAGAAAGTACACGCGACCATGCCAATCTGCTCTTTTCGTCTTTTGCGATATAGTTACAAACTGTATTGTCGGTAATCTCCTCATCTGCCAAAAAATCCATAAAGTATTCGACATATGTATCGTCAATCAATGTTATATCAATTTCAGGCACTTGGCTGGGGTCAAGTAAAATGTTATTAACAATCCTCTCTGGATAATCAACGAAGCTCATCCGTTCAAGACTTTGCCCGCTGCGGTCCTTCGGCTGTAGTGTTTCGTCTTCTGTCACTTCCCAGACCTCTAAGTAAAACTGATCTATCGCCAAGGCAGAGTTCTTCTCATTAACCTCTAGCACTAAATAGTTATCATCCACAACTAACATTGTGTCATCTTTAAAATAAGTCGTTAAGTACAACTCAGATGACATGCCTCTAAGCTGAGAATCACCCGGGATGTTGGCAGTACTAGGAGTCCATTGCTCATCCTGCACTGCGGGGTCTACAAAGTCGGGATCACTTGAGGGTTGTGTTGAGGGATCTGGGTTTTTAAAAATCTTTGTCGTATAATCAATACCCACTTCAAGTTGCGGGATCTTAGTTACATTCTCATACGAACTGCTCGCATATGCCATGCTAGCAGAAAACTCGTTCTTGAGCGCTATGATTTCCCATGACGGAATATATAATTGACGCTCTGAAATAACCGTTGTGTTGCCCAAGGGAAGAATATACGGTGCTCTGTTCGTTGCGCCGAGAATAGCATTGTCATATGCGCTCTGGGCACCAACACCCAGAGCACGTCCTGCGAGGGTGGTGTTTTTAACTCTCCGAGACAGCTTCTTAACTTGTTTGGGCAGATCGCTGTGCGATGTTTGAGCACGCATGGCAGGGGTCTGTTCTTGGATCCTTGCCTCGGTCGTTCCAGAAATCTCAGGTTCCCATTGGGCGGCTCCGCCGGCGTATCGGCAATCATAAATAATGTCTTCATCAAAAAATGCATAATACGTGGGCTTCCATTTGCCTTTCGAGAGCTTGTGTTTTCCGTACGAAGTCAAAATGACTTCGATCACTTCCTCCTTTTTATTAAAGAACGACATCTACAAAGTCCTCCCCATTGATGGCGAGCCCCAAGTCGCTGAAACAGCGGCTGATGCGGCTTCGGCTGTGCTGGTTCTCATGGAAGTCCGTCTGGTTGATTCTAAGACCACTGCTCCAGCGGTGACAGCAGATAGCGTGGGTATGCTGAATCCAAAGGACGGTGCAGGAGGTACCGTAGTTGCTGTCGGAACTTCAGACAGGTTGTTTAGTTCAATGGCTTCCACCAGCTTCTTGTTCTTAAGGCTGATTGACATATCGATCTTGGCTGTCTCGACCAAAGAGAAGAAATCGTATGGCCAGTTATAGCTCCAGTCTGGGATAGCGGCTTTTTTCGAGTTTTGGAATTTGAATTTATATCTTGAATCATCTGCGTTGTCGGCGGTCTTTTTAAAGTAATTGATTTCGGCGCGCTGCTTGGCTTTGAATACCATGAAGCGGATCTGTGGTGGAATCTTAGGACCACCAGCATCTGACGCCGCTCCAAGCAATTCTAGAATATTAAGATCATGCGTGACCGACTTGGTTACTTGCTTCATAACCTTGCCAGAGTCTGGGAAAAGTCCCTGCCACATGTCTGCCAGATCTTGTCCATTAAACTCATGCTCGTACTCAAAAATGTACATCGCGTAGGGGCTTGCATTTGAGTTGCGAACAAAGTCCAGATGTGGCGGAAGCACGTAGCTGTCCAACAGGCGGATTTGCCTCAACACAGACTGTCCTAGGTTCACTTGCAATCCGCTTTCTGGAGATCTGGCTGTGCCTTTCGCGTTAAGTCCCTGTGCCATTTCCAAACCTGCCCAATAAGTGACGTTGCTATAATCGCCTCGACCGAAGTAGCGATCAATCTGATCCCTGTTAAGTTCTACGAAATGTCTACGTCCTCTGATCATAATGTATGGCATCGCGACCACTGCTTCTTTAACCTTTTTGACTTCTGCCACCTGACCGAGCTTCTTAGCGCTAGAGTCGAAACCAACCAGCGAGCCCAGCGAGCGTGTCAAGGCAGGAATTCCTGCGCGTGGGAGGAACTTGCCAGAAGGCACCGTTCTCGGAGAACCTACTGCTTCCTGTACGTTGCGGAGATATTTCGCAGGGTTACTGAGACCCATGTTAGTGAGTGTCAAGACCGGTTGTCTCATGTTCATATCGGCTTTTCGGACAGCAGCAATGTGAACTGGGTTTGAGTACCACATTTCAATCGGATCGAGGGTAAACTGTTCCGGTATATATTTGCCGTGCCAAGAACCTTCCCACGAAGCTGTTCCGTTTGCACGCCAGTTAGTCGCCGTAGCGTCCCAGCCTCTCATGCCCAATGGATAGATATCTTCTAGCGCTCTGGGGTAATTGGCGTGGTCGTTGGCTTTCGGCAATGGACCGTCTGAATGGAATCCTGCTACACCACACTTGAGACCGCCGGCGCCTGTACCGCCGGCGTCTGAGCCGCTGCAAATCACGTCATGATCATGTCCATCGCCGGCGAAATAATAGTCGCTAGCCCATCTTTGGTATGAAGTTTCGCCGGAGGTGTAGCCGCTGATGAGGGCGTTGCCGTTCGGGAAGCGCGGAGTCGTACCAGAAAGACAGCCGTTAAACATTCGGGCTGGCCAAAGGAATCTCTGGTCGTTGGTGCTTTGGGCGGCGTCATCAGTATAATAAGAACCAGTATATCCGGCAAGAATCTCAGCACGACCTACTCCAACCGAGTTAGAAACAACGTTACTAGTGTCATAACTGTTCGCTGCGATGGCTATGCCCACCAAAGGACCATAATGTTGTCCGGTCGAGGCTGTCAAGTGAGGAGTCGAGCCGGTGTTGTCAGTTGAAACAATCGCATATCCAACTTGGTTTGTTCTGTACGGGTGAGAGTTGTCATACTGATGGCTATAGAAACTGGCACCCAAAGAGTCACCAAAGGAAGCTGTTCCAACATTGTTAGACAAATGGGGCTCTTCTGGAATAACACCTCGTTTGTTTCTGTGCAACGGACTCTGGTAGCCTGCTGCCATGGCGTGTTTATCCGCGTTCGGGTTGTTGGGTACTGAATATCTCCATTGATCATAATAATTTCTGAATGGGATTGCGCCATCTTCGTCATTCATTGAACCGGTCAGCTTTCCAATTCCCATCAAGCGCTGTCTTGCAGAGCTTGTGCCCGGGTATCCTCTGTTGAGAAAAGTCTGTAGATCTGCGGGAGATGCCGGAACACCTTCGGGTGTGGCATCTGTTCGTTCAAGACCTGATCCTCCGGAGAAGTTATCTCTTGAAAGGTGTGTGGTGCTGGATAACGTAATGTTTCCGGTTTCGCCGCTGTTACCCTCCCCTCCCATATTACCGTCGATCTGTCGGATCACCACCACTGCAGCGCCCTGTTGGTGGGTGCTGTGTGCAGTTGCGAGCAGCTTGCCGCCGTGACCGTTGGAATCCGTGTTGATGCAAGCAACCAGAGATTGGGCAGCAGCAGCGGCGGAGGCGCCGTAGAACTTGCAAGGATTCGACGTTAAGTCCTGTGTGGTGTTCGTTGTGTTTGCATAATATGCTCTTGAGGTACCGTCAGCCGAAACGATTGTAATCGTCACAGCGTTAAGGGGCTGCTGAGTGAACGTAACTGTTCCGACAGCGCCTTGGCTGGTCGTTCCGCCGGCGTGAGCAGAGCCGCTAATAATATTGGAGCCTGTGACCTCGGCAGTAATATAGAAGCCTCTCTCATAACATGGAGCGCTGCCAGAAATGCCCGGTGCAGCCTGCGAAGTCCTCGTAATCGGACAGCCCCAAGTTGTATCCAAAATTGTACCATCGTCTGCGGACATAATCTGGAGATGAGTCCTATCCGCGATGATGCCGGCTAGTGAGCCAGTTGACATTAGGCGCCAGCGCGTGTACTGTTGGGCGCCGCGATTGTCATCCTGAAGACCTTGGCGTACCATATCTGGGTGGTCAATCGTTTGTCTGCTAACAATAAATGCTTCGTCGGAACCAGAGAAGGAGCCACTAAATCTGTAGCCTTCGCCGGCAAGATACTTACCTGCGCTCGTTCCACCAACAATACAGTCAGAAAAGACCGCTATGGGGTTACCAGCAGTTGTTGAGGCACCACTGATGAATCCATCCCAGTCCGGACAGCCGTAATATGTTGAACTGCCTGTCTTCCAAGTTCTAACATTCGCTGTCGAGCCACAGTTCCAATCAGGTGAGCCGGTAATGTGCAACCACTTCGGATTGGCAATAGTCATCTCGGTGCCGTTCTGCAAGTAGTTGATTGGGATATCACCGATTTCAAGATAAATGCCCTGAGAAGCAGACGGGATCTCGCCATATTGGTGCCACATTCCGATTGGCTCACAAAGCCCGGGATACCCATGATGATAGCCACTTCTCTCAACGAAGCATGACGCGGAAACAGATCCCGAAAGTGTCGGGGCGCTCTGGTTATCTGTCAGTCCGTAACCGAAGTGTAGAATCGGAGTTTCAAACTTGGTCTGGATGACCCAAGCGGAGTTTCTAGTGTCGGTCGAAAGAGAATCCGCCACTGTTTGGGGGAGACCCGTGGTTGCATCATATGTAACTTCCTTGATCTGGGTCTTGCCCTTAAGCTTAACTGCCGCGTCAACCTGCATAGCATTAACGTTCATGGCGTAGCCTTGTGGTCCAATTGTTCCCCAATCGCCGTAAGCGCCAGAGACATAATCGAACTCATATCTTAAAAAGTTAACAGTTGTGTTCTGCCAAATATCGTCCAAGTAGTGCTTGCCGGTTCTAGTTGGTTTAAAGGTTAATAATGCCCATGCCTGACCGTCATAATATGGAGGAGTAAACGGAGCATTATATCCGTTTGTGCCGTCCTTCATACCATAGGTTGTGCTAATTCTATCAGCGACCTTACCGACACTAGCAGAGCCGGGAACGTGCGAGCCGCCATCGGGGGTCGGGTTAGTACTTCCGTCATAGTCTGGGTGCCCCGATCCACCAACACCATAAGACATGGACATTGGAGCAACGGAGCCAGTATACATATATTCAAGTTCTGGCTGGAAAGCGTATCCGCCGGCAGATGGGGGACCAAACGCACTGGGACGGCTATACATTGTGATTGTTTCGGGTGCGAGGCTCTGCGGGCGGGGATATTGTGATTCATCCTTGCTGTAATCTACTCCCTTGGGACTCTGATAATCCGCGATTGGGTTACCAATTCCATAGCCCCTATCACTTGTCCATGGCGCAGTAATACTTGTTGCTGACCCGGAACTACTGTAGCCAAGGGCGCCGTATTCAACACCTTCCCCAAGGATTCCGCCGAAACCTCTCTGGTATCCGCGTGCTTCCATACCGATTACATCTGTATAATAGCAAGGCTCGTATTGCCCCAACATAACCATGCTGCCGCTGGGGTTGCCGTCATGAGTTTTGTATGAGAACCCCTTAAGAGGACCGCGATGGTTCTGCCAATGGTTGCTAGCGCTTGGCGTGGTGGGAGGCTCAATAGATTTTTGTGACTTCCAGACCTTAACCATCATTCTGTATTCTGGAATGACCTGATTTCCGTTATGTACGACTGCGGCAACTTGACCAAAGTTTCCATCGTTTTCTGGAAGCGAAGTAAACGACTGCATGTTACCGTCTGCTAAGTAGAAGTTGGGCACCTCTGCCAAGAAGTTATGCATCATCATCTTATAGAGTGGATCTCCCCGCCCATCCCAAGAAGCTGTAACATTCATGGACGCACTTGGGTGAGGCTCCATATCAACCAGCGGAACATTAGTAAGGTACCTTTCTGGCTCGACCAGAGTTTCAAATGGGAGCCTGTTATCAAAGTATTCGTTTAGGATCTGGTAGTTTCTGCCGCCATCGCGGTCAACAGATGCAGTGGTCGCGAGCTTTCTGTGTAGTACAGGATAGTCAACCGCGATGCCAGACTTAATTGTGTTGAAGAGGATGCCGGGTGCCATGAACGGACCATAGAACGGACGTTTTGCGGCTGCAGCGTTGCGACCATGGGTTTCAAAACCGGTCGAATAGCGCTTGCCAGAACCACCAACTCTGGGTGACGTGGGATCGACGATCTCATCTATCTTAAAGTTGTATGCGCTCTTGTTCGGATCACTATAGAACTGCGCTGTGTTAACTCCTGATGCGCCGGCAGTGGAACCACCGGCAAAGTTTGAAACGATGGAGATACCAGTTGTATCCAGTGTTGTACTGGTGTTGCCGCCGGAACCAGCGGTGTGTTGGGTGACTCGGATAAGAATCTGAGAGCCGCTGTCGCCGTCGAAGAACGCAGTGACGCCATGACCAGCCCGATCAACAGCCAAGATGAATTTAAACGCTCGGTGCCAAGCAGCCTGCTCGTTTTGGTCGGATGTGTCCTTAGCCCAGCCTACGTGATCAGGGCTTGTGCTGGTGTCGAGCACGTCGTCGGTAGAACCAACAATAAAGTCCATCGCTGTTCCGGCAGTATTCGTAATAGTAATTTTCTGACCATTGCTGGGACCGGCGCTATTCTTTGTGAAACCCAACACCATCGTCGCATAACCGGAACCAAGAGTACCATATGACTGAACAGCACCGGGGACAGCAGCCCATGGGCTAAATCCATACCATGGCGTTGCCTGATTAACAGGTGGGTGCGTCGAACCGGAACCGTCAGCACGGATAAAGGAAGACGGCTTATCATTAATGCCCGTATCAGATTTGAAAGTAACATGCTCATCATAACTATCCATGAATTGTCGGCAAAGGTCTACGGTACGAAGCTGTGGATAGAAGCCTTCATACGGCAAGAACTTGAGAACCGCATCGCATGTCAGCGTCAACTGATAAGGCTCTGCGATATCGGTATGCTTGTCACGGATTGCGTCAAAAAGAGCCGGCTTAGCGGTGATGGCATAATCAGACATGAAGGATGCAGTAATCGCAGAACCAACCTTCGCGGTATGCACTGAACCCGTCAATGGTCCGCCGTAAGACGAACTGGGGTTGCCGTGCAGCGCAAGCCATTCGCGGTCTTTGGACTTGAAGCGCCCTTGCTTGTCTAAAACAAAGTAGGGGATTCTATCGCTAATGCGATATTCAGGAATAACTTGCCTGTCTTGCGACAAGCCTCGCATCGATTCAAACCAGTCTTCATAGTTGGCAAAAAATGGTGACTTTCCAGACTGCTCTGGAGCCTTCCACTTCCAATCGCTAACATAAAGCCCTTCGACTGTATGTCCGATGGATCTTGTCAACTGTGAAACAATCCTCTCGCCCATGTCCAGATATTTGCTGGCGACAGAGGCAGTGTGTGGAATTGTAGCTTTATTAGTAGCATGGGTAGTTGGGAAGAATGGGTCTAAGCCAACCTTACCATAAGATGCTGCGCCCGTAAGTGCTGATGTTTCTGAGGCGAAGTTGAACCTTCGACTGTATGCTGCTTTACCTGCAGACGGTGAACAGTAACTGTCGCGACTGACAAGCATATGCGGTCTAGAATACGATGGACCAAAGGCAATATTTGACGCAGCACAAACCACATAGCGCTCAGAGATGTTATACCCTTGGTCATTATTGAATGCATTGCCGACCATTTGCGCAATATTATCGTACGCGCTGACGCCATAAGAAGACGCTGAGACTACAGGTATGCGCGTATTGTCGGAAATATTACTAGCATCAAAGCCGTACTTCAATCCATTATGGAACCATGTGAACTGATTTTGCAAAATTCCGGGGGCGCCGAAGGTGCGTGCAGACTCAATAGAGCGACCGCGCATGAACCCTCTATTATAGCTCAATGAGTCAGAACCAGATGCTCTCCATTGAGCAGATTCTAGCGAGGTGTGGTTGCTCATTTTGGCAACACTATTGAATGGGCGACTCAGGGTCTCACCAGTAGGTTCACTACCGCCGTCCATTGGCCAAATACTGGCTGAAAATTCTACATATGAAGCGTTTTCTAATTTGCTTTTTTCGTCGTGGAAAATGCTGAGAATTGTATCTGTGGTTGAATAATAATGTAGTGATGCCCCGTCTCCGTAGTGGAATTTAAGCGACGTGCGGCGGGCACGGTCATCATCCGTGGTTCTGAAGTATGTTCTTCTTCCAAGCGGATTATAATCTCTTCCGCTCTCATCGTCCAAATCGACCTTTTCAAGATCTGGCTCATCTGCCCAATAACCAATATCAAACTTGGCACGGGAACGGGCGCTTAAGCGACCCATGTTCTCTGCTTTCGGGAAAATCGTTTCTTTGTAAACAATACTTACTAACGTATATGCGTTGTCGCCATTGATATCCGTCTTCTCGGTATACATCTCATACAGATCATCATATGCCGTTCTCTCGTCCTTGTAATTACGCATTCCCAGATCCGTATTAAGGTTATTAATTGGGAAGTTTTTGATTTGGTTCTGATACGTGGTCTTAACAAAGAGCATATCTTCTGTGGTCGAGTGAATCTCTCCATCGGTAACGAACGATCCGACCTGCACGGCAGTCAACATTGGCTTAGAGTTTCTATCAACGACAGGAACATAATAATGGTTGTGCTTCCTCTCGGCAGTATTGATGTGACCCAAACGCTTGAAGGCTGCAACTGCATCAGTCCCGCGCATGCGGCTGAGAGAGCGGCGCTTACCGACAAAGCCGGGCGCTGGGGAAACAACTCTGTCAGACTGAGGATCTACAATAACATAGCGGTTATGCTTGCGCATAGTTTGCACAAGAGGGTGTTCGCCGCCGCGAATCTGCTTCCACGTCGGATAACCAAACGGTCCTTGACGCTTCCAGATCAAACTGTTGAAGATGCCTGCAACAGACTGGTTCAGAGCATAATGCTGATGGTCTGTTGAACCATTAGTCAAATCTAGATTTTCATGTGAATATGTGGCTGCGGATCCGGACCAGTACATGGGGAGCAGATCGAACCGAATCTTTTCATTTTTCCAAAGTTGCGTGCCGGCATTATCCTCAACAAAAGCTCCTTGAAGGTAGAGAGAATCAGCCGCAGGGGATACCGAAGACGCGGCAATGCCATCTTCAGCAGAAAGATTGCGGTCACTCAACAGCAAGCCAGTATTAATATAGTTGTGAAGATTGCCAATACGTGAAGCATATGCGTAACCTCCTCGCGAGGCGCCTCTTTTGAATGACTTCACGTTAGGTCCGATAAACATGTTCCCGTCAACGACATGCTTCTCATCTGCCGGTAAAATACCACCGGAGGCAAAGAAGCCTAGAGCAACAGCACCAGATGCATCAGTAAGCCATGTGTTTTGTTCCTCACGAATGTTCAAGTTAAGCATGTGAACGTTCGGAATGAAGCCGTTTGGATGGACCGACGCCGAAGAAAAGCCAAAGTAGCGGAAGCCACGGTCGGCACTATCTGTGTGTGTGTCCGCGCTCCTCGCGAGACCACTGCCGATACCACTAGCGCTGACGAATGACATGGCATCCGGCAGTCTTGAGCCTGAGATGGTCGGCACAGTAAAGTTGCGCAGGTGATAGCCATGTCCTCTATTAGTGAGACTACCTTGTTCCCAACTCTGCACTCCGAAGCCATCGCGGGTGTATGATTCGGAGTGAGCTAACGAGGCAGAAATCCAAGCATATTGATAATCATTCTGTGGAATGGGACGAGTCACATAAGCGTTGTCATAAACCCACTTTTCAACGTGCCCAACTCTAGCACCATTGCCAAGCCGAGTTCCAGCGGTCGCGCTCTCTGTTTCGGTGAACCCGACAGTACTATTTCTCTGGTGCCATGAGCCGCGTCGAGGCGTCTCTGAGTGTTCGCGACCTCCCTTGGAACCGCGAGTGGCTTCTGCTCTCTCACTGTAATCAATTTCGTTACAAATTGAGCTGGAAACTGGAAAATGTATCAGAATCATTCTATAGGTTGAGGAGCCCGGGTAGGTTATCACATCATTACATGTGAAGCCGGTTGTCGCCTCTAAAGCAACTTTAATGTTTGTTAAGACCGCCTCAATGTCTTCGATGGTGGAACCGCTTGTATACGTCCCTACGAGATATGGATCGGCTGCGGTGCCGGCTGTGGTAAAATCGTTTACTGCATGTTCGCCAGTCTTGAACTCATAATGGTGGCTAGAGCCAGTGGCGTCTTCCATGATGAGTGTTTCACCTTGGACGGGAATTGCAGCGGTGTAGAGTCTGGAAGCATAGAGAGCGATACTTCTATGTTGTGGCTGGAGATCCGCGCCGCCATGGAGCGCAGTTGCTGCCCTGTGTTCCAGACGCGGGTTTCTGTTGATCTTGTGCCAAGATGGTTTGACGGCATAATCGTGTGAATGGTCCTGAATCTCCGTGTCTTGTCCGACAACATTCTCAACACCAAATCGACCTGACGGCATGCGCCGCAAAGATTGCAAGCCCAAACGTGGATGGTCTTCTGAATCGTGAATGCTTGCGCTAATGTTGTATTGCTCACCACTTGAAGAACCCAAGACTTCAAGGTTCCGCCATGGGTATGCGTTGTATACTGAATATTCTTCTGCTGCCAGATCGAGGAAGCCCTTAGATTGGTTTCTTGGACCGCCGGGAGCAGAGAATTTGTTTGCGAAAATTGTATCTAAGTTGGTGCTAGAGGACGCTCTATTCTGAACTTCAAAGTCCATATAGACGTGCTGATCATCAGTGCCGGCAGCGCCACCTGAAATCGCAGCAATGATAACTCTTGCGCCGTCTGCAACTGAGGCTGAAGAGTGGGGATCTGCTAAATAGTTATATACAAAAACATCTGTGTTGTCTGTGGAAGAAAGATGTTGGGGGTCACCGGTCGTACTGTTTGGCAAGAATGAGTGGCGCTGAGTCAAGACCGTTTCAACATGTGTGGTAGCCGGAAGCGCTACAATATTGGTTGGTGTAGTGACACCCCAAGACGCGCTGAGTCCGGTGGTATTCGCATTGCCGCTGACTTCTACAAACGAACCGGTCTGCAGAATATCGCGAACAGACTGATTGTCTCTCAAGAAAGGTTTCTGTTGTGAGCGACCGACTGTGTGGACGACTTCGTAGTTCTTTCTGTAGTTTCCGATGATCGTTCTTGCGGAACCGGTGGCAATCTGCTCATGATAGTCGATTACCCAAGAATCCTGAGTACCAGTTGCGGGCGTCGGTGCCATTGAGGTATAGGCAAACTGTGTTTGATTGCTCGAATCGTTCTGGGCAGCGGTAAGATTGTAAGTGCCATATAGTGCATCGGATGACCAGCGGTCTCCGCCGGCGGCTGCAGTGCTATATTCGATGCGACCATCATAGAATAATACAGAGTTTCTGCCTTGGTCAGTCAGAGAGTGATCGCTGCTATGATCTCCCATTCTCCACCATGCGAGAAGGCTTCCTGTGTCATTTGTATATGCCTGTGTTCTAGTAATAAACGCGGGTCCGCCAGATGCCGTATTGGGGTGCGAATAGAGTCCGCCTTTACCCATTAGCTCTAGAATTTCTCCCTGAGCCAGTGGACGGTTCCAGATAGTAATGTTGTCCATGGAGCCGCTAAACTCATAGGAGCCCGGGGTGGCAATATCGCCGCCGATTACAACTGCGGGTGCAATACTAAGGTTGTCAGAGCCATTTGCTGCTTTGCGGAAGTTGTGCGAAGCAGTCTGTTGAATAACAAACTTGCCCGGTGCGATGTTAGTAGTTACATTCTGTTGGACACCGTTTAGATAGACTTTCGGTTTTGCAGATGTATCGATCTCGAAACCATTCGAGCCGGATGTGCCGCCCTGAGTGGCGTCGTAGGTGATAGCCAAGTGCCACCAGCCCTCATTGTCAGTCACAAGAGAAGAGCCGCTTGTGGCACTGTCCAGTTTGAGTGAGCCCGAATCTGTAAGCCATTGGGCACGACGACCGTAAGGGGTCTGTCCAACATCACGATCAATGTGAGTAGATGTTGCCAGTCGAATATTCAACTGATCACCGGGAGCCGCTTTCTTGCTGATTTGCCAGCCACCATAGTCGCTGCTAGGTCCGTATTCGGCAGAGCCAAAGTTTACAATGCGACGGTTTGTACCGTCATCTCTCATCCACAGCCATGTAGAGTATGTGAACTTGGCGTTACTACCTGAGAAAAAGAACGGGTTACTGGAGTAATCGGGATTCTCCGCATGGACCATCAAGGTGCCCTCTCCTACTCCGGGTTGCTTATATGGTCCGTAGATGGACGCGCTGACATACAAAACATCGCTCTTGTGAGCAGTATGGACTGGCCAAGTAACTCCCTTTGAGTTGCCGGCGAAAATAAAGACCTGTTTGTGACGACCAACGTTCTGAGTTTCTGGGTAAAGATAATAATCTCCCGCCGAAGAGGTCTTCATCTGAATGTTTCTGACGTTGACCGGTCTCTTCGCCGTCTCATCACGATAATATCTACCGCCGATGGGTCGCCATTGAGTAGGGTTGCCTACTTGGAACGGATACGGACCATGCGGATACGGATAGTCGGGTCCAACCAGACCAACTCCACCAGAAGTGGGGTGAATAATTCCATCAGAATAACTCATTGCGGTGCTAACGAGTACTAAGAAGCCCTCTTCGCGATTCTGTAGTGTGTGCGTACCATCATTGATATCTGCATGCCGGTATCTTCGTCCACCAACGTATTTTTCGGTGAACGGTCCTTGCATTGGCAATTCTTTATCTTCGCCGTATGTGTCTGTATGAAGGTTAACCAAGTTAACACCACGACCCAAGCCACCAACTTTAGTAACTGTTGTCTGTGGAGCTTCAACAAACGACTGCGCAATCTTGTGTACCCACACCCCTGCAGAAGAAGTGTTCGTAATAGCATCTCCGGTTCCCTGATATACAGTCAAATCCTGATTGATAATCTGGGTATATCCTTCGCAAACATCGCCTGCGCTGGAAGATATGACATTGAACGGCATGACCAAGTTACCACGAAAGGTGGTGTATGAACCAGATTCCCAGTTAGGAGTCTTTGTGCCGATATTAGTGTCCTGACCGCCGGCGTTCGACTTGAAGGTTTCCCATCCGTCAATAACCTTATAACCTTCTCGTTTTACAATGCCGCCATAAGAGCTAGACGTGGGAGTGTCGCAGTTGGGAAGACTGGCACTTGGAGATGCGTCCTTGTCCATATCCTTCGCCAGCAAGTAGCCAAGCGGGAAACCACCGTAAATATGGTAATCCAGCGGACGCGGGGAGAATGGCACAGTTGCCGGATAAACATAGTCCAGCTTCTTGTTGTCATCAAAGTTGATACCACCATGAATGATCGTGCTCTGCTGTACCGAATACTTGTAAGGGGTTGTGTAACTTCTCTTAAAGGCTGACACACTGGCGCTAAAGATACCGATTCGAGAAGTCAGCGTACCAGAGTAATGTAAGTCGTTTGCGCTTCCGCTTGTTGCGCGCATAGCTGTTCCAGCTAGAATCGGATGTTCGCGATCTGCTCGGCGGCTCCACCACAAGCAGTTTTCGTTGTCGTCCATCATTTCTGCACCAGAAACCGCAGTGGGCAACGGAGCGTAACCGCGCTGATAATCGTACAAAAGCTTATTAATGCCTTCGGCGCCGGCAATTGGAGGATCACCTTGGAACTCCATGGACGGGAACTTGGTCTGATACTTGTTTCTTTCCAGAATGTGGCTTTCGACCATTGTTCTCAAGCCCTCAGAAGAGTAGGCTGAAGCCGGCATGAGTTGTTCTAAGAACCTGCTGACCGCGCTATCAATCCACTTATAGTAATCAACGTACTTATCTAAGTCTGGCGTGTTGGCAACTCTTTCAAAGAATAGCTGGCGGAGCTTACTAAGATCCTTGTATTCGTGACGGTATCGGTTAACCGGTTCTCCAATCAGATTGTCAAAGTCTTTGATTGTCGAGAACATATTAATCATTTCTTCAGAAATGGTCTGATACATACTCTTTTCGATAGAATATACTACCTTTGATGGTCTGGAATCTCTTGTGAAGAACTCATCGTCTCTCTGACGAATCTCTACCATGTCGCTGCTGTGCAGATATTCTGGCAAGACCAG
>CEUA01038342.1_pt1 | contig 29086 bp, 27 predicted proteins | sample 361541 | NCBI WGS metagenome assembly CEUA01 (sample SAMEA2623079, study PRJEB7988) | marine metagenome | isolation source: saline water (ENVO:00002010), including
GCCTCTATACTAGCTAAAATACAATTCAGTTTACTTAGAGTGTTATAGTGTGGACTTAATATACTCTCATTTGGCCTAATATTGGGCACTCTACCGATATTTATACCTTCTACATATGTATTGGGATCTGTTTTTTTATATTCAGGGATAATCACCAGATTAACTGGGCCAACATTTGCATTGGGATTTTGATATGGAGTAATCTTATCTCCCCTAGATATAACTAAGCGAATGTGTATGTTGTCATCCATCTTATTCTTATCTAAAACCTTATTGATTTGATCAATTATATTTTGCTTAGAATAAGGAATGTCCAATGAAATACCTTGTGCGCTTGCATATAATCTATCTAGATGATCTTCAATAAAAACTAGTTTTGATTTATGAAGTCGAATACCCTCCCAAACACCATCTCCTAATAAAAACCCACTATCAAAAACAGAAATTTTGGCTTCACTTCTATGAAATAGATCTCCATTGATATTAATAAAAATATCTTTGTTTTTTGGATTTGATATATATGAATGACTACTCATTTGTGGGCCCACAGGGACTTGAACCCCGAACCTGCGGATTATGAGTCCGTTGCTCTAACCAATTGAGCTATGGGCCCTGCATTAGGGTTGAAAGTTCCTAATTTTTTACTTCTTATTAAATAATTTTTTTCTTATCTCAGTAGCTGAAATTTCTCCAACTTTTTTTGGTGGTACATGCTCAATAATATCGTACCCCACCCCTCTTCCATAATTTACTGATTCAATATCTGGAATAATTATAACTTTAACTCTTTTAGATAAAATTAAATCATTTAATTCTTGCTCTATATTCTTCTTAACCTCTAAGGGGTTATAAGGATTGCTGTCGTCTTTGCTAACTTCTCGGATACAAATTAGGACATTTTTATTTTCTGTTAATCTTTGATCAATAAGCCAACGGTGACCGTCATGCCACGGTTGCCATCTTCCAATAAACATTGAGTATTTCATCTAAGCTCTCCGTAATATTTAACTTTCCTGTATCAATTGATAAATGCTTTGGATCAGTTGGTTTTTCATAGTCTTTTGCAAAAAAATCTTCTCTTCCTCTAATATCCTCAGTATGCAAATAAACTTCTAAAAAAGGAAATTCATCTTTAAGCTCATCTCTTAGAAACTTATATGGTGCAACAATTGAAACTACGCATATATAGTCTTTATTAGATAAAAATCGCATAATAGATATGGCAGTAGAAATATTTTTGATTCTACCCTTTTTTGAATAGTCTTTATTTTTATTGATGTTTCTTAAATCGTCGCCATCCAAATTAATGATTTTAGAATTAGGATTTTCTTTTAATATTTTTTCGATAAAAGCTTTTGCGAGCGTTGTTTTGCCACTACCGGGCTGACCTGTTAGCCATATAATCATTTATATAAAAAATAAACCGTTAATTAATAAATTTAAAAAGTGTTTTTTTGCCATTCAAGTAATTTAGTTTTAAATAAATACTTTCCAAATATTTCTTTCCATTTTAATTAAATAAAAATGTAGATTCATTTCATAGTATTGAGTAATAAGCAGCATGAAAAACAATATAGAAAAGCTCAAGTTGATTGGAAGAAATGATAAGCTTTTTGTAAAAGATATCAATCAATACGAAAAAAAAATATTAGATATAGTATCTGAATCAAAATTTCTTGTTCTTGGCGGAGCAGGATCTATTGGCCAAGCTGTTACTAAAGAAATTTTTAAAAGAAATCCTAAAAAACTTCATATAGTAGATATATCTGAAAATAATCTTGTTGAATTAGTTCGTGATATCAGAAGTTCTTTTGGATATATAGATGGAGAATTCAAAACCTTTGCTTTAGATATTGGATCAATTGAATATGATGCATTTTTTAATTCAGATGGTAAATATGACTATGTTTTAAATTTATCGGCATTAAAGCATGTTAGAAGTGAAGAAGATGCTTTTACCTTAATGAGAATGATTGATGTAAATATATTCAATACAGATAAGACGCTTAAACAGTGCATTGAAAAGGGAGTTAAAAAATACTTTTGTGTTTCTACCGACAAAGCTGCTAATCCAGTAAATATGATGGGCGCTTCAAAAAGAATTATGGAAATGTTTGTAAATAGAAAAAGTAAAAGTATAAACATTTCAATGGCGCGATTTGCAAATGTAGCTTTTTCAGATGGCTCACTACTTCATAGCTTTAATCAAAGAATCGAAAAAAAACAACCAATTGTAGCACCAGATGACGTTAAACGATATTTTATAATTGATGAAGAATCTGGGGAGCTATGTTTGATGTCTGCACTATTTGGGGAAAATTGTGATATATTTTTTCCCAAGCCTAATGAAAATTTATCACTAATAAAATTTTCAGAAATCGCTAAAAAATACCTTAAAAATAAAAACTTAAAGCCAATAATGTGTAATAATGAAGATGAGGCACGAAATTTATTAAGCAATACAACTAGCAGCAATCACTGGCCTTGCCTTTTTACTAAAAGCACAACTACTGGAGAGAAAAATTATGAAGAATTTTTTACAGCACAAGAAGAGTTAGACATGAATACTTTTTCTTCAATTGGTATTGTTAAAAATAAAAATTTCTTTAATGAAGATGTATTGGAAAAATTTGAAAGTAATATTAATAAGTTAAAGCAGCAGTTAACTTGGACAAAAGTAGATATATTAAATAATTTTTTAAAAATTCTACCAGATTTTGATCATAAAGAAACAGGAACTTATTTAGATGAGAAAATGTAATATTGATACAATTAATTTTGTTAGGTCTATTTACGACACTAACGATAATGTATATCTTCATGAGCCTCGTTTTATTGGTAATGAAAAGGAATACTTGATTGAAACCATTGATAGCACTTTTGTGTCATCGGTTGGTCCGTTTGTAGATAAATTTGAACTTGAAATATCAAAATTAACTAACACTATTAAAGCAGTAGCTGTTGCTAATGGTACATGCGCACTTCAAATCTCTCTATTGTTAGCTGGAGTAAAATCTGAAGATGAAGTACTAACTCAGGCTCTTACTTTTGTTGCTACTGCCAATTCAATATCATATTTAGGAGCATCTCCAATTTTTATTGATGTAGATTTGGATACTATGGGTTTATCTCCAAAAGCATTAGAAGAATTTTTAATTCAAAATGCTGAATTAAGAGATGATGGATCGTACAATAAAAAAACTGGTAAAAAAATATCTGCATGTATGCCAATGCATACTTTTGGTTTTATGTGTCGCATTGATGAAATAGTTAAAATTTGTAACAAATGGAAAATATCTGTTGTCGAAGATTCGGCAGAAGCATTGGGTAGCAAATATAAAAATAAACCTGCTGGCTCTTTTGGCTTACTAAGTGGATTTAGTTTGAATGGAAATAAGATTGTAACTAGTGGAGGCGGTGGAGCAATAACAACAAATGATATTACACTTGGCAATGAAGCAAAACATCTCACAACAACTGCAAAGATACCACATCAATGGGAATATTCTCATGACAAATTAGGATATAATTTCAGAATGCCAAATATTAATTCTGCATTGGCATGCGCACAACTTGAACAGCTAGACAAGATGAAAAATTCCAAGCAAAAAATATTTGAAAAATATAAGGATTTTTTTAAAGACACCGAAATTACTCTGGTTGACATCCCTAAAAATACAAATTGGAACTATTGGCTTATGAGTATTATGTTGGAAAATAAAAAAGACAGGGATATTTTTCTTGAAGAAACTAATCAGGAAGGTATTATGACTCGACCTATATGGACATTAATGTATCGCTTACCAATGTATAAAGAAAATCAAAGAGATAGTCAAAGAAATGCCGAATACCTTGAAGAAAGAATTGTAAACCTACCAAGCTCAGCAATTTTATGAAAAATCTGTATTTAATTGGTGGTGGAGGGCATTGCAATTCTTGTATTGATGTTATTGAGCAAGAAGCCAAATATGATATTAAGGGGATTTTTGATCTTCCAGATAAGATTGGTGAAAAAGTTCTTGATTATAAAATAATTGATAGTGATAAAAATATAAAAAAATATATAAATGAAGATAATTTTTTTCTTGTAACGCTTGGTCAAATTGGTATTGCAGACAAGAGGTTGAAATATCATAATTTAAACTTGGCGACAATCATTTCACCGAGGTCGTATGTTTCAAATCATTGTTCAATAGGCAAAGGAACTATAATAATGCACGATGTTGTAATTAATGCTAATGCTATTATTGGTAATAATTGCATAATTAACACTAAAGCTTTAATAGAACACGATGCTATTATTGGTGATAATTGCCATATATCAACTTCTGCCATTATAAATGGCAATGTAAAAGTTGGACATGAATCCTTCATTGGTAGTGGTGCAGTCACAAATAATAATATTTCCATTCCACCAAAATCATTTGTAAAGGCAAATTCAACAATAAAAAAATGAGTACAATAATTATCGCGGAAGCCGGTGTCAATCATAATGGAGATATTGATTTAGCTAAAAAACTTGTTGATGCAGCAAGCCAAGCAAATGCTGATTATGTAAAGTTCCAAACATTTAAAGCAGATGAAATTGTTACAAAAGATGCTAAAAAAAGTGATTACCAAATAGCTAATACAAGAAATAGTGAATCTCAATATAATATGCTGAAAAGCCTCGAATTGAGTAAAGAAAATCATTTGGAACTTGTAGAATACTGCGAATTAAGAAATATTAAATTTTTATCCTCTGCTTTTGATTTAGATAGTTTAGATTTTTTAATAAACTTAGATTGCAGTTTGATTAAGATTCCCAGTGGTGAAATTAATAATTTTCATTTTCTAGAAAAAATCTCTTTAGAAAATAAACCTGTAATTCTTTCAACAGGTATTTCTTCTATTATTGAAATTGAATCTGCCGTCAAAATTTTAACTTCCAACAAGCTCTCGATAAATGATATAACAATTTTACATTGCAATACTGATTATCCAACTTCAATGGATGATGTAAACTTGAGAGCTATGTTAAATATTAAAGAACATTTTAGTACTAAAGTAGGCTACAGTGATCACACTTTAGGAATTGAAGTCCCCATAGCTGCAGTTGCTCTAGGTGCTAAAGTAATCGAAAAACATTTTACTCTTGATCGATCTTTAGATGGTCCGGACCATGCATGCTCTTTAGAACCGTTTGAGTTAAAAAATATGGTTGATGCAATTAGAAATATTGAAAAGGCATGTTCTGGAAGTGGTTTAAAAGAACCAACATCTTCAGAAATGAAAAATAAATTATTAGTGCGTAAAAGTGTTTACTTAAAAAATGATGTAAAAAAAGGAACCAAACTTACCAAAGATATGATTATTGCATTAAGACCAGGAAATGGAATTTCTCCAATGGAAATTCCAAATTTAATTGGGAAATCATTTAATAAAAATTTAAGTGCTTCAACTAAAGTATCGTATGAAGACTTTGAATAAAAAAATAAGTATTTGTCTTTTAACAAGCTCTCGAGCTGATTATGGAATATATAAACCATTATTAGAAAGCTTATCTAAAGATAAAGACTTGGATATTACTATTGTTGCTTTTGGAATGCATCTTCAGAAAAAATTTGGTAACACTATTAATAAGATAAAAGAAGATAATTTTGGAAAGATTGATACAATTGAAGGAATGTCGGATAAAGATACTCCCTTTGATATTGCAACCTCATATAGTCATTTAATAGGAAAATTTGCTCAATATTGGTCAAAAAATAGCTTTGATTATGTAATTGCTCTTGGAGATAGATTTGAAATGAGTGCTGCTGTACAATCAGGCATTCCTTTTGAAATTCAATTTATACATCTCCATGGAGGAGAAGAAACCTTAGGTTCTCTTGATAACATTTACCGTCATCAGATAACATTAGCATCAAAAATTCATTTTGTAGCTAGTGAAGAATATTTGAAAAGAGTATCAAAAATCACTCGAAGTAAAAAAAGTATCTATAATTATGGTGCACTCAGTTTGGATGGAATAGATAAAATTAAACTACCTAAATGGTCAACTGTTTGTAAACAATTTGATATTAAAAATGAAGACTATATCTTGGTTACTTTCCATCCCGAAACAGTTGGCTTAGAAAAAAATAAAAGTTATGCAGATATTGTTTTTGAAAGCCTTGCAAAGATTAGTAAGAAAACTAATATTCTTATTACTCTACCAAATGCTGATGCTTCAGGTGATTTATATAGAAGTACTATGAAAAAATTAGCTATCTCATTTCCCAAAAAAGTATTTTTAGTTGAAAATTTTGGTCGTGAAAACTATTTTGCAGCAATGAAAAATTCTTTAATGATGATTGGAAATACTTCGAGTGGAATATTAGAAGCAGCATCATTTAAAAAATATGTTATCAATGTTGGTGATAGACAAAAAGGTAGGTTAAAAAATAAGAATATTTTTGATGTTCCATTTTCTAAAGAGGAAATTTTAAAGAAATATAAACAGATAATAGAACTTGGCGATTTTTCTGGAAAAAATATTTTTTTCCAAAACAATACAGCAATAAAAATTATTAACTCTATAAAAAAAGATCATGAATCATAAAAAACATATTGTTCCATCAACTATTACTGCAAAAGATAGCTTGGAAAGGATTAATCAATTAAATCTTGATAAAGTTTTATTTATAGTAGATGAACAAAAAAAGCTTATTGGTAGCTTAACAGATGGCGATCTAAGAAGAGGTCTACTTTCTAATTTAACAATTAATGATTTAGCTTTACAGTTTGCTCAAAAACGTCCAGCATTTATTAATGCATCGAACTTTTCTGTAAGTACTATAGCATCTTTAAGAAAAAAGTTTGAAATCATACCAATTGTTGATGATAAAATGAACATAATTGATATTATAAATTTTAGAAATCAAAGTAGCTGTTTACCTGTTGATGCAGTAGTAATGGCTGGTGGTTTGGGATCAAGACTAAAACCATTAACAGATAAAATTCCTAAACCGCTTCTTAAAGTTGGAAATAAATCCTCTATTCAACATAACATTGATAGGTTGTCAAAATTTGGCATCAAAGACTATTTTATTTGTTTAAATCACATGAAAGAGAAAATAGAAAATCATCTAAATGAAATTTACATAGAAAAACAAGATTATGACTTTCGGATGACTTATGTTTATGAAAAATTTGCTATGGGCACAATAGGTGCTACAACTTTAGTTGAAGATTTTAACAATGATATCATACTATTAACAAATTCTGATGTTATTACGAAATTAGATTATGAACAATTTTTTTTAGACTTTGAAGAAAAAAAAGCAGATTTATCAATGATAACTATTCCCTACTTAGTCAATATACCTTATGGTGTTATTTCAATTGAAACTAGTGATAATAGTATAGTATCTTTAGATGAAAAACCCAATTACACTCATTACTGTAATGCTGGCATTTATTTGTTTAAAAAGTCACTCATTTCTGAAATACCAAAAAATAAAAGCTACAATGCAACCGATTTTGTTAAAAAACTAATTGATAATAAATATAAAGTAATTTCATATCCAATATATGACTACTGGATGGATATCGGTTCTTTAGAAGAATATGAACAAGCCAATAAGGATATAAAAAATTTAGGTTTTTAATGAAGAAACAAGGCGAAATTTTTATAGTACATCATGTTGATACTGAAGGTCCACTCACTGAATCTTTAGACCAAACTTTCAATAGGCTTAATGAAATCATCGGCTATAAATTAGATTTAGAGCCAACGTTAGAAAATCTTCAACTTCTACAAAGTGGAAAAATATCTTTTGACAAAAAAATAGAAGAAACAATTAAGAAAATTTTAAATCCAAAACTTTTATCTTTTAAAAATAGTTGGAATGAAATAAATGCTATGCTCGATCGAATAACAACAATGAAATTTAGAAAGAGTCTTAAGGACAGCTATGGAAACGGATGGATTTATAATTGGCACATCATGGATCATGTTGGATTTAAATCGAATAAAAGGTGTAGAGACTTAGGCTATTTAAAAATTTTTAATCATTATGAAGATTATTTTAAAAAAAATGAATCGTATAAAGATAGCTTTCAGTGGCACTTTCATCCAATAGGTTTTAATAAACATGCTCATAAATATGCTACTTCATATGAAAATTCATACTATGAAATACATCAGATACTGTGCAGGAGGTTAATTGAAAAAAACTGGTTTCCACAAGTGAATAGGGCTGGATTTCATACAATAAGGCCTGATTCAAACTGGTTTCTAGAGCAATGGATTCCATTTGATCCTTCCAACCAAGCAACTATTCAAAATAAAAATTCAAGGAATCAATCTGATAATAAATTTGGTAGATTTGGAGATTGGACAAATGCTCCGAATAATTGGGATATATATAATCCTGATTTATATGATTGGAGAAAAGAAGGTAATCTTAAACGTTTCGTAGCAAAAACATTAAACTTAAATACAAGATTTAGGAACATCAATTTTGATGAAATTCAGCTAGCTTTTGATCGAGCAACACAAGGAAAAAATGTGTATTTAGGTGTAACAAATCATGATTTCAGAGAAATGAGTCATGAAATTGAAGATTTTTATAATCTTTTTAAAGATGTTGCAAAGAGATATCCTCATATAAAATTTCAAAATAGCGAAACAATTAGTGCATTTAGGGATGTTATTGGCTTTGATTTGAATACAATCGAAAAAAATAAAATTGACTTCAATATTTCAATTCAAGATAATGTTCTAAAAGTTAAAATTATTAATGGAGAACCTTTTGGCTCTCAACCATATATGGCTATCAAAACTAAAAATGGTGAATATTTTCATGATAATTTGGATTTCGGTTCTTTTAAAAAAGAATATTTTTATACTTTTGACTCACATACAATCAACACTGATGAAGTTAAAAAAATTGCAATAGCTTCAAATGATAAATTTGGCAATTGCAATATTGAAACTATAGATTTTAATTAATACTAATATGAAAATTTTAATTACAATTTGTGCAAGAGGAGGCTCAAAAGGTCTGCCAGGTAAAAATATAAAGCCATTAAATGGTCAGCCTTTAATTGCATATTCAATTAAAAATGCAAAAGAAATTTCTACTGATTATGATTGCGATATAGCCTTATCAACAGATTGCGAAAGAATAAAAAATACTGTAAAACAGTATTTAGAGTTAGATAAATATTTAAGACCGCCAAATCTATCAACTGATTCAGCTTCTAAAGTTGAAACTATAAAACATCTACTACTATATCATGAAAACCAAAAAAAAATTAAGTATGATCTTATATTAGATTTGGATGTTTCCTCTCCCATGAGAACTAAAGATGACTTAAAAAAATCATTAGATATGGTGATTAATGATAAGGAATGTATAAATCTATTTTCTGTCAGTAAGGCTAAAAAAAATCCATATTTTAATATGGTCGAAAAAAAAGATAATGGATACTATGACTTGGTAAGTAAGGGTCAACAATTCTCAAATCGACAATCAACTCCTGATGTTTACGAAATGAATGCATCCTTTTATATTTATAAAAGAGAATTTTTTGATATGAAAAAAATTACACCGTTTTCAGAAAGATCATTAGCTTATATAATGCCGAATATTTGTTTTGACATTGATCATAAAATAGATTTTTTATTTTTAGACTATCTTATTCAAACAAATAAGGTTGATTTATCATGAAAATATTAATTGTTGGCTTAGGATCAATTGCAAAAAAGCATATTAAAGCAATTAGAATAATTGATGATAACGCTAAAATATTTGCCCTAAGATCAGGATTATCAAATAACAATGTCAAAGGGGTAAAAAATCTTAATGAGCTTGAGTTGGAAAATTACTCATTTGACTTTGCCATTATCTCAAATCCTACTTACCTACATGAAGAATATATTATCAAACTTTCCAAAAAAAACATTCCGCTTTTAATTGAAAAGCCTCCAATTAATTCTCTTAAAAATGCTAAAAAAATATTATACGAAATTAAGGAGAATAATATTTTTACGCACGTGGCTTTTAATATGAGATTTCATCCATGTATTATTTTTTTAAAAAAATATCTTAAGAATAATTCTAAAAAAATAAATGAAGTTAATATTTATGCAGGATCATATTTACCAGAATGGAGATCAGAAATTGATTACAAGGAATCATACAGTGCAAATGATAAAATGGGTGGAGGAGTTCATCTAGATTTAATCCATGAATTAGACTATTGCTTACATTTGTTTGATAAACCAGATGTTTACAAATGTTTTATAGATAAGAAATCAAACCTTGAAATTACAAGCCCAGATTACGCGCATTATGTATTAAATTATTTCTCATTTGTCGCAACTATAACACTAAACTATTACAGACCTGTGGATAAAAGAGAAATTGAAATAATTTTTGAAGATCATGTATTATTGGTAAACCTCTTAGATTGCCGAATCACATTAAATGAAAATGAAATAATATTTTCTGATGACAATTTTGATATTCACAATACTTATATTGATCAAATGAGGCATTTTATTCAGCAAATAAATCAAAAAAGCAACCATTATGAAAACTTTGAAAATTCATTAGAAGTTCTGAAGATTGCAATAGGAGAATCATGAAAAAATTAAAAGAAAAGATAATAGTAGTCACTGGAGGAAGCGGCCTTCTAGGAAAAGAATTTCTTAGACAAATCAAATCTGAAGGTGGAGTTGGAATTAATTTAGATATAAATCATGAAACAGATTTGGGGAAATTGAATATCCATTGTGATGTTACGGATAATAATTCCATTAAAAATAGTATTGATATTATAATTAAAAAATTTGGTAAAATTGATGGTTTAGTTAATAACGCCTATCCTAGAACTAAAGATTGGGATAGAAAGTTTGAAGAAATATCAATTGATTCATGGAAAAAAAATATTGATTATCAACTGAATAGTCATTTTCTTTTAACACAATTAGTATCTAAGAATATGATTTCTAATAAAAATGGTTCAATAATTAATATTGCATCTATATATGGACTAGTTGGCCCAGATTTTAATCTATATTCGAATCTTAAAATGACAAATCCAGCAGCATACAGCGCCATTAAAGGAGGATTAATTAATTTTACTAGATACCTAAGTTCATACCTTGGAAAATTTAATATTAGAGTTAATAGTATCTCCCCTGGAGGTATTTTTGATAACCAAGATCAAAGTTTTATTGATAGATATGAAAATAAAGTCCCGCTTGGGAGAATGGGTTTACCAAAAGATATTGCTCCCGGTTTAATTTTTCTTTTATCTGATGATTCAAGCTACATTACTGGCCATAATCTAATAATTGACGGCGGTTGGACTGCTATTTAACCTAAATTCAAAATCAACTATTTGTAGGAGAAATTATTAATAAAATTAAAATTGCAATTGTGGGCTTTGGTAACATGGGCTGTCGACATGTTCAATCAATTATGAACATTGAAGATTATGAAATACATATTTTTGAACCATTTTCAGAAAATATATGTACTAATTTGAAAAAAATAAAAGCAAATAAAGAAGATTTTCTCTGGTATAAAAATCTTAACGATCTACCTCTTGTTGATATCGCTATAGTTGCTACATCTTCAAGTCCTCGATTTAAAATTGTTAAATTTTTAATAAAATCAGGTTGTAAAAAAATATTACTTGAAAAAATTATTTTTCAATCTGAAGCGCAATTTGAAGCAATTCAATTACTTGCAAAAAAAAATCGAGTAAAAATTTATTGTAATTTTGTTAATAGATATTTTGATGCATATAACATAATAAAAAATAAACTAATTCAGTCAAGCTTGAACATTAAAATGATTGTTCATGGTTCAAATTTTAACCTTGAGCTAGGCTGTAATGCTATTCACTATATTGACATATTTCAATATTTAACTAGAGATAATGAAATTGAATTAAAAAAATTTAATACTCATCTACTAAGAAGAGGTAATCGAAGAGGCTCTATTTATAAAGAATTTGCTGGTAAGATTGAATTATCTAATACAAACGGTGACACTATTAATATAAGTTCAGAAGTAGGTATTGAAGAACCTGTAACTATCAGTATTTCGCAGGGAAATAAAAAATTCCTATTAAATGAAGATTCTGGAAAATTATATACTAATAGTAAAGCTGGAAAGATTGCCAGTGATTTTACCATTGTCCCTTCTAGTATCTTGACTAAAGTTATTGTCCAAGATATTATCAAAAGTGATTGTAGACTAACAACGCTAGATCAAACTTTATTGGCTCATACTTCCCTTTTTAAAGCATTTAATAATGTCCTTAACAATAATCACACAACTGATACATTATGTCCAATAACTTAAAAAAAATTACTAAGGTTTTAATAGTTGGTAGTGGATATATGGCAACTGAATATGCAAAAGTATTAACAGGTCTTAATGTAGCATTTGAAGTTGTTGGTAGGGGAATAAGTAACTGCAAAAAAATGGAGAAAAAATTTTCAGTTAAAGTTCATTTTGGGGGAATAGAACACTTTCTATCAAATAATATATTATCAGAATTTTCACATATAATAAATACAGTCAATGTTAACTTTCTCAATGAAACGACTCAATCCTTAATCAATGCTGGTGCCAAAAAAATACTTTTAGAAAAGCCTGGAGACTTAACTATTTCTGGAATGAAAAAAATATCTGATTTATCAAAAATTAATAATTGCGAAATACTAATTGCTTATAATCGCAGATTCTATTCTTCCGTTCAAGAAGTAAAAAGGCTTTCAAAAAAAGATGGAGGAATTATTAGTATGCATTTTGAATTTACAGAGTGGATTCATACTATAAATGAGAAAGACTATGATAAAGAATCTTTAAATAAATGGATTATTGCAAATTCATCTCACGTTATAGATGCGGCATTATATCTAATAGGAGACATAAAAAATATGCATTCAAATGTTTCTGGTAAATCTTCTATATCGTGGCACCCAACAGGAAGTATTTTTACTGGATCAGGAACGAGCACTAATAATATTCCTTTTACTTATCATGCCAATTGGCTTTCATCAGGAAGATGGAGTATTGAAGTTTTAACTAAAAAAAGACGTTTCTACCTAAAACCCATGGAAAATTTACAATCCCAAAATATTGGTGAGATTGAAATCAAAAAAATAGCCATCAATGACGAATTAGATAAACAATATAAACCTGGTTTGTATAAACAAGTTTTGAATTTTACAGAAAATAATTTTGATGATTTTTGTAGAATCAAAGATCAAGTTAAAAGAATAGATAATATTTATAATAAAATTGGTAATTATTAGGAATAAATGATTATAAAAACTAAAAATATAGTTCCCTTTATTTTAATATTTTTATTTGTTCTACCTGCATCAATATTGGCTTTTATTCCCATAGGAATGAGACCTTTATACTACTATTTTATTCTACTTCTTGATTGGTTTGTTATCTTATTATTTTTTAAAATAATTTTTCTAAAAAAAGAAAATTCTTTTTTAACTCCCTTTACGTTAATGCTAATATTTACAGGATTGTTAGGTTTTTTTGTAAAGAATGATATTAGCTTGTTTAATATAATCTTTCCTATCTTAGGGTTTGCAGGTTATAAAATTATTATCAATGAAAGAATAGAATTTCCAAAATTATTTAATATATACTTTTTCTTTCTATATTTAGTTTTTTATAATGGATACTACTCTATCCTCCCTGATTTCTTTTACAGGCCAGGATTTAATGAAGATATATTAAATGGAGCAAGCTCTAATGCAATTCCTTTTTCGTTAAATAATTCACTTTTAATATATATGGCATTGAATTTTCTTTATAAATGGAAAGCAAGCAAATCTATATTGATTATTGCAATTATTAACTTATTGTTAAATATTATTCAACAAGGTAGAGGTGGAATATTTGTTGGAGTAATTTTACTATCTATTGCTTTTTATGAATATGCACCAATGTTATTTTATCGTTTTCGATCTGTTTTCATCTTGATTTATTTATATATGATCTATATATCTGCTGTAAGTATTATTACATATATTGATGCAGTCAATATTTCAGATTACTCACTTTTGAATGAAACGCGAATTATAGCTCAACTATCTTTTTTAAATCAAATAACATACAGCAATTTCTTTTTTGGGTTTCAGGAAAATACCTGGTTTGATAATGAACTCTATACATATAGTATGTTTTTAGATTTTTGGAATAAATATAATTTTATTTCATTTTGTGTGTTGATATTTCTTTTTTTAAATAGGTTATACAACTACAAAAAATTTCTATTTCCACTATATTATTTATTTCCTATTCTATTTTATTCATTTCTTGAATCAATATATTTACCAGGTTTTTACGATTTTTTGGTTTATTTAATTCTATTTTTACCTAAAAATTATCGTTGATGAATACCTTTAATAAAATAAAAAGCCTGGTAAATCAGCTATTTAGTTATGGACTATCACAATTAATAGTAATTTTGATACCAATAATACTATTACCAATTTTAACAAGAGCTTTATCAATAGTCGAATTTGCTGACTATACTATCTATAAAACAATAGCGGCTCTCTCAACTCCTATTATTAGTTTTGCACTTTCCACATATTTACTAAAGAGTTTTTATAGTGAATTAAAAAATAAAGAAAAATCATTCCTAGTTAATGCGTTCTACTTTTCTTTAATCATAACTCTTTTTATCAGTTTAATAAGTTACATTTTCCCAGATAATTTGATAAAAATATTAAAAATAAACCAAATTGAGGTTGTTTTATTTGGTTATTTTAACACGTTTCTATTTTCATTATATACTCTATTGTTAACAGTGTATAGAGCAAAATCTGATGTAAAGCAATTTTTGATTTCCAATACTATAGTTTTTAGTTCTGTTTTTATCTTAGTATCAATTTTTTTACTTTTAGATAAACTAAGCTTAAGATCAGTTTTAATAATTCATTCGCTTTCTTATTTGGCCGCAATAACCTATGGCTTAATTGTAAATGTAAAGATTAACAAGAATGACATTAAAATCAATAGTAGCTTAGTAAAAAGCTTTATTAGGTTTTCAATTCCCCTTGCCTTGTACAGTCTATTTATGCAATTAGTCGCTGGAAATGATAGGATGATTATCAATTTTTATTTAGGTAAACAAGATTTAGCGATATTTGCATCAACATTTCAATTAGCATTTGCCATTTCTGCAGTTGGTGGTGTTTTGCAGTTAGCTTGGTCACCTTATATTTTTAAGAAATTAAAAGATTCATATGAAATTGATTCAACAATTATCAAATATTTCTTTTCAATGATTTTATTTATGATTTTTTTCTGCGCTGCTTACTATCTGTTTTTTCCAACTTTAATGAAATTATTTTTACCAAAAGAATATTTTGATGGTTTAAATATTTTTGTGTGGTTTATTTTAGCTGGATTTTTTCAAGTTGTTTACTGGATAGTAAATCCATTTCTAATAGTATACGAAAAAAGGTCATATTTATTGTATATTGCTATTGCAACTGCAACCATAAGCATAACTTTAAATTTAATTTTTACCAAAAATGGAATAGAATATGCAGCATTTATATATTTTGTTTGTTATGTTTTCCAATGTTTTATGGCAATGTTAGGTGTTTATTATGCTAAAAAAAACTTATCAAATAATTAAAAAAATATAGGTGGTCTTAATAAGGACCTTGAGCTAAAAAAACTTATATTAACTGATGATGTCAAATAAAAAATTAAGAATTGGTATTTTAATGGACTCTTTAAAAACGAATAGTTCATTGACTAATCTCATTAAATCTCTAAAAAAAAATGAGAATTTTGATATCATACTCCTTCAAAATAATTTAAATAAAGTTAATTTTTTAACAAGAATTAGAACTAAAATATTTCATGAAGGATTTTTTAGGTTCATCAGTATTGCTTTTTTTAATATAATTTCAAAATTAGAAGATTTTATTTTAAAAAAATTAGATAAAAAATTTTCTGCAGATAGCAAAAATTCATACATCAAAAAGGATTATTTCTTAGATATTTTAGAAATCAATCCAATTTTTTATAAAAAATTTTTTGTTAAATATCATCAAAGTGATTTAAAAAGAATAAAAAAATTAAATTTAGATTTTATACTAAGAGGTAATGGTTCAGGAATTTTTAAAGGTGAAATATTACATTCTTCAAAATATGGTTTAATTTCAATACACCATGGTGACAATACTTGGAATAGAGGTGGGCCTCCAGGATTCTGGGAAGTATATTTATCAAAGAGGAAAACTGGTTTTATAATTCAGATCTGTACAGAAAAACTAGACGATGGTAATGTGATTTTTAGAGGTGAGACAGCTACGTTATCTACCTACTTAAAAAACCGTGTCAATCTTCAACAAGTTTCTTATCCTTTTTTTGAATATGTATTTGAATACGTATTTAAAAATCAAAAATTACCAGAAAGTGATAAAAAAGATACTAGCAGCAGCAAACTTTATAAAACTCCTAAATTTTCTATTTCTGTAAATTATACACTTAAAATTTTATTTTTTTATTTATCAAAAATAATTAAAAGATTAGTGCTTCGTAAAAAACAAATCTGGAACGTAGGATTTCAAAAAAATAGTTGGAGAAATTTAGACTTAAAGAATATTTCAGAAATAAAAAATCCTAAAAATAGATTTCTTGCAGATCCATTTATTTTCACAAAAAACTCACAAACAGCTATTTTTGTTGAGGATTTTTCTTTTAAAACAAAAAAGGGTTCTATTTCATCGGTACTCATTAAAGATGGAGAAATTAATAAACCACTCAAAATCATCGATGAAAATTTTCACCTATCTTTTCCATTTATTTTTGAATACAATGATAATCTATATATGCTTCCAGAATCTAGACACGACAGATCTTTAAGAATTTATAAATGTTTAGATTTTCCATTTAATTGGAAATTTAGCCATAAAATCATGGATAATATTGATGCGGTAGATTCAATAATATTTTATAAAGATCCTTACTGGTGGCTTATGACAAATATTGGTGATAAAAATTCTCTTGACTTCTCTTCAAAATCTTATCTTTTTTATTCTAACTCTCCAATCTCAACTAATTGGAAAGCACATAAAAAAAATCCTGTAATTTTCTCCTCAGACTATTCTCGAAATGGTGGTCTCATTATTGAAAAAAATAAAATTTTTAGAGTTAGACAAGAGTATGGTTTTAGTCAATATGGAAAGCAAGTATCTTTATCTGAAATAGAAATATTAACCCCAGATGACTTTTCTGAAAAGTTTGTATTGGAAATTAAGCCAAGTTCTTTAAATAGAGTTAAGGGTGTTCATCACTTATCTACAGATGGCAATTTTTCGGTTATAGATTTAGTTCGAGAAAAATAGTCATACTTTTAAATCTACCACTTCAATTCCAGCCTCTTGATACTCATTTTTAATTTGAATTAATTCATCAGAAGAAGATTCCAATTGATTTGAATCAATATAGTATGAACGTACTAAAGTATCTTTATTGGATAACTTTTTTAAACCGAGAAGAGCATGTGTTAAAAAACCTAAAATTATTTTTGGTGACTTTTCAAGCCTAAGAAAATAAAATTCTATTGGTAAATCAATTTCCTGTATAGAAAAATTATAATTTTCCTTTAAAAAAATTAAATTATTATGGTTTTCTCTCCTGTGTGGAAAATATTTTATTTTTTTATTTTCAAAATCTCTTTTAATTATATCTAAATAAGAAAAATAAACACTTTTTTTGATTAAGCTATCTTCGATATATGGAGAACCGATAAAAAAAATTTCATTATCATTAATTTGGCGATTTTTTATAATTTTTTTAGAATATAAATTTTGACATTTTACTAAAATATCAGGTTGTTGTACCTTAATATTATAAGAGCTAAAGAAAATAATTTTTTTAGGCATAAAAAAATTAGATTTTTTTCTGTTATACCTATCTTCTATAGTTCTAAAAACATCATTTCCTTCATCTAAAGAAATAACTTTTTGGTAAGAAGTAAAAAAATAAAAAAACTTAGAGTATAACTGATCTAATTGGTTTACTACTAAATGATTATAACTTCTAAATGAGTAAAAAAGTAATAATTTTTTGAGGAAAAAAAATATTTTCAACAAATTTGAAGGTGAATATATTTTTTGAAATTTTGTTTGCCACAAAGATATTCTCCTTACAGATTTCCAATCATTTTTGTTAATATGATTTTCAATAAAATCGTCAATCATATCGTCGGTAGTGAAAAAGCTACTAAAAAAAACTAATTCGGAATCCTTTTTAACTACATCAAATTGCTCAATATATTGAAGCAGGTTATAATAATGTGGTGGAGTACTAAGAATAAATAAATTTTTCATTTAACTTTAAGATTCAATTTGTTTCAACAAATTAAATGTACTTTTTTTAATAAATAACTAAATAATCGATTAAATTTAAGTTTAATTATAAAAACTATTTAAGTTAGCAAATCATTTTTAATAAAAACAATTGGTCTTATGTTAACTTTTTAAATTAATTTAATTTTTGAAATAAAAATGAAGATATTATTTCCGCTTTTGGCCTATTATCCATCTCAAGTAGGTGGCCCTGCAAATACAGTTTATTGGTTAGTGAAAGAACTTTCGAAAAAAAATAAGGTTACTGTTATCACTACAAATCTTGGAATCAAAAAAAATATAACCGATACAAATAGATCGATAAATAGTGAGTACGGGACAGTTTATTATGGCAAAAAAACCTTAATTGATTTTCTAACAATTATCAAAGCTGTTAAAGAGGTTAAAAATAATGATATAATTCATATAAATGGGCTCTTTGACGTAATAGGAATTATACCATTATTTTTTGGATTAATATTTTATCCATCAAAATCTTATGTATGCTCTGTTAGAGGCGGACTTAGTAAGTCAGCTCTAGAATATAGTTCTTTAAGAAAGAAAATATTATTATACATATTTATTTATTTTAAAAAAAATATACACTTTCATGCAACGTCGCTCATAGAGGAACAACAAATAAAAAATCATATTTCAACAGATAAGATTTTCATGATACCAAATTATATTTCTCCAGAAAAAAGATATGAAAACAAAATTGATAAAAAGCAGTTTATATTTTTAGGAAGAATACACCCAATTAAATGTATTGAAAATATTATTGAGGCAATAATTATCTCTAAATCTTTCATCAAAAATAATTTTTCCTTTATTATTGTAGGCGCGTATGAAAAAAGATTTAATTGGTATTTTGAAAAATTAAAATCAACTATTCGAGAGAATAATCTTGAAAAAGATATAAAATTCACGGGCCATATTGAAGGACATGAAAAACAAATTCTTCTTGCTGAGTCACACGCATTAATTTTATCAAGTAGTTCTGAAAATTTTGGTAACGTTGTTTTAGAGTCTCTTAATCAAGGTACTCCTGTAATTGCCTCAAAGGGAACACCGTGGGAAATTCTAGAAAGTTCAAATTGTGGATTTCATGTATTGAATAGTCCTCAAGAAATATCAAATTCAATAGAAAAATTAATTGATATGCCAATTGAGGAATATTATAAAATTAGAAAAAATTCAATTAAACTAGTAATAGATAAATTTGATATTGCATCAAACATTAATAATTGGATTGAAAATTATAATTCAATTTTAAAATAAAATATTATTTAAAAAAATCTTCCAAAAGCTTTATAACTTTTCTTGTTTGTTTTTCATTCCCAATTGTAATTCTAATGCAATTATTTAAACCATTTATATGGCTATAGTTTCTAATATATATTTTTTCAGCTTCAAAAAATTTCATTAAATCTTCAGGGAAAAATTCATTTTTAAGTTTTATTAAAACAAAATTTCCATCGCTGTTAAATGCTGATAAATAGTTTGAAAAGTCGTTTTTCATTATTCCAATAAAAAATTTTCTATTTGTTTTGACATTATTGACATATTCTTCTGTATAATTTATGTCTTCTAAAGCTGCAATTGCTCCAACTTGAGCAAATAAATTTATACTTTTTGGATTTCTAAATTTGTTCATCATATCAATATTAATTTTATTAGATATACAATATCCAATTCTAAGAGAAGCTAAACCAAACGCCTTAGAGAATGTCCTGGTGATGATAAGATTTTTATGTTTATCAGAAAGTAAATTACAGCTTTCATTACCAAACTCAATATACGCCTCATCAATAATAAATAAAATTTGCGGAAACATTTTTATCACTGACTCAATATCATTACGATTAATTGAATTGCCAGTTGGATTATTTGGAGTACAAATATATGCTAAATGGGGCTTGATATCTTTAAGATGGTTTATAAATTCTGTTTTACAAAATGTAAAATTCTCATTATTGGTGTAAAAATAATCAATTTTTAAACCAAAACATTCCGCAACAGATCTTGGATGATCATAAGTTGGTCCAACAATTGTTAGTGTATCATTATCACTAGAAAAAGTTTTGAATATTGCTTCGTGTATTGAATCTGACCCATTAAAATATTGAATATTATCTTTATTTACTTTACAGTAGAGTGCTAATTTTGAAATAAGCTTGTCATTATTAATATTGGGGTACCAATTTAAAAAACCATTGCTTACAACATCTTTTAAAGCATCAATAACCTTAGGTGAAGGCAAAATTGTGGATTCGTTCCAATCTAACTTTAGAACATTACTTTGGTTTTCTTCATTCCAAGCTTTTTGTGTGACCAGCTTGTATGGTTTAGATTTTTGAACTGCTTTATTTATTTTGATAGACATTATTTAAAGTATTGATAGTATTTTTTATCTACAAGTTCTAAAAAATCTAGGTCACCTTTCGTGTCACCATAGCCATATGTTTCATCATAGTCATTGAGATTAAATTTTTCAAGAAGCTTAACTACTTTTTGCTCACCATTACAGTCAAGTTCAATTAGATTACCAGTGAATTTATTTTCTTTAATTTGAAGCTTATTTGTAATAAGATAAAAATCATTTTCTTCGCACCATTTTTCTAAAATAATATCTAAAGAAGCAGACAATATTACAATTTCATGATTCATTGATCTATGCCATTCTAACCGCTTTATGGCACTAGACTTTAAAATGTTCTTAAATTTAGATTTATAATATTCATCGGCTTTCAATAATAAGAAATCAACATTTTTATTTCGAAAAAAAAGTTTCATTCTATTTGTTTTTAGTTTTAAAAATAAATTTTTATTAAACAAACATTTGATTAAATCAAAAGTAAATAGAAGATAGTATTTTAAAAAAAAATTCCAACCACCTTCACAAAACCTTAGATAGTCTTTTAATGAGTCATTATTTGAAATGGTCCCATCAAAATCAAATATTGCAAGCGCTTTTTTCATTTTTTTCTCAAAAAAACAGGTATTTTACCCTCTCCTGTTCTAATAAAACCTGAATTCATATTTATCTTAATATCTAAATCTTCATTTTTTAAAATTAATAGTTTACTATTTAGTATTTTTTTTATTTCTAATTCGGATTTTATATCACATTTAATGTTTATTATCAAGTCTAAATCTTTTTTTTGAATAATTTGCCATTGAATTATTTCAGAAATTTTACCCATCATAGTATATATGTTTGTTAGTGGAATATCTTTATTTATCGTTTTAATAACGTCATTTCCGCGGCCGCTGATATTCTTTATTATTTTAAAATTAATTCGGCTTTCATTTGAATCTTTACCAATTTTTAATTTGATTTTATCTCTAGTGTTAAATCTTATCAATGGCATAATGTTATTATTCAAATTTGTTCCAACTACTTCAAATTCATCATTTGATTTTTCAATTGTTTCTAAAAAACCATAATCATCATAATTATATAAATATTTATCCTTAAAAAGAGACCCAAACATTACAACACATTCAGCTAAACCATAATGATTTATAATTGGAACATTAAATGCATTCTTTATATAAGATTTATCGTCATTGCTCAAAGATTCAGAAGCTAAAAATATTCCTTTTAAATTTGGAATTGATAAATCATACTTTTTACAAAAAGATGCAAAAATTTTCAATGATGATGGATATCCTCTTAAAAATTTGATTTTTCTTGAAATCATATCTTCATAATAATCGTGCATATTTTCATCAGACAAATGGTAAGGACTATAGTAAATGAAATTTCTAATGCTATCATTTTTTATAAGAGGTTCTCCATTCTTTGGAGAGAATGAACGAATTATTGCTATCTTATCTCTAAATTTATATCCAAATGATTTCCATTGTCTCCAAATAACAGCTTGCTCTACTATCCAATGTTTATAGCTAACATAAGAAATAAATGGCTCTCCTGAAGTACCAGATGTTTTCGTTTTAATATAAAAATAGTTTTTTCTTACATTTATAAAATCTTCTCTTCTAGCAATCAATGTATCTTTTTCAAGTATTGGTATTTTTTGCAAATCTTCTAAGGAAAGAAAATCAGAATGTGGATTGAAATTAATTTCGGCAAAAAGTTGTTTATAGTATGGTACATTTTTTTGACATTCAATAAGCAATTTTTTGAGTTTTTTATATTGGTATTTTTTTACTCTTCTTTTTGAAAAGAAGAGGAAATTTTTATTAAAAAAATTATAAGAAACTATTCCTGAAAAAGTAAGAAATATATCTATTAATGTGCTGTATCCTTTAATTAAAAATTTCATTTTTTAGTACTGTAATTATAAGCAACAATGTTTAATATATCGTTATTAAATGAAAGTATTAACTCAAAATTTAAAAACAGGTAAAACTGAAATAGTAGAAGTACCTTCTCCTCAAAATAATTTGAATCAAATAAAAGTATTAAATCATTGTTCTCTTATAAGCACCGGCACAGAGTCATATGTAGTAAATTTTGGAAAAGCTAACTGGATCAATAAGGCCAGACAACAGCCTGATAGAGTAAAAGATGTAATTAATAAAATAAAATCAAACGGAATATCAGAAACATATCGAGCTATTCAAACAAAACTAGGCTTGCCAATGCCAATGGGATACTCAGCCGTTGGAACTGTATCTCATTTCTGTGAAAAATATAATCTCCCAAAAGGAACGAGAGTATTTACCAACTCTTTTCACCAAGAAGAAGCTTTGATTAGCCATAATATGTGTGTCAAAATTCCAGATAACGTAGATGATAAATCTGCTAGCTTTGGCGCAATTGGAGGGATAGCAATGCAAAGCATAAAATGTATCCCTAGAGATTCAAAAACTATTGCATTAATTGGGCTAGGCTTGCTAGGTCAAGTAACTTCAAGATTGCTTGTCACCTTAGGATATAACTGCATAGCCTATGATATAGATCAATTAAAAACTAACCTTGCTGAAAAATATGGTGCAAAAGGAATAAAAAAAAATGGTCTCACAGAAGAAATTTTAAATTTTACTAATGGCAAAGGTGTTGATTGTACAATAATAGCTGCCTCTTCTCTTTCAAGCGCTATCGTGAATGAAGCAACTTCTTATACTAAAAGAAAAGGTAAAATTATTTCATCTGGCTTAGTAGGATTAAGTCTTATTCGAGATAAATTCTTTCAAAAACAAATTGAATTTGTTGTTTCAAACTCAAGTGGAGATAAAAACCACAAAGGTAAGGGCAGTTCTTATGAAAATATAAGTTATTTTTTTGAACTACTTTCATTAAAAAAAATTCAAGTAGCTGATTTGATTTCTGAAGAAACTTCTTTTAATGATTCAGATAGTATTTATAGCATTCCTAAAAACTCTTTGTTCTTCTCAAAACTAATTAAATATGAAACAAAGAATGTAAACCAATCACACACATTTTCTGACGAAGGAAATGCAAGAAAATTAAATATGCTAAAGGTGGGAGTAATTGGATCTGGCAATTTTTCTTTCTCAACGCTACTCCCTACAATAAATAAAACTAAAAAAGGATATTTATCTGCTATTTTAGGTAGACAAGGACTATCGTTATATGTAGCAAAAAAAAGATTTAATATTGATAAAATTACAACAAAAGAATCTGAGTTTTATAAGGATATTGATGTAGTTTTTATTTCAACTCCCCATGAAACGCATTATGATTTTTTAAAAAAATCAATCGAATTATCTCTACCTACTTGGATTGAAAAGCCATTAGTAATATCAGTAGAAGAATTAATCAAGATTCGAGGAAAAATGTTATCTAATAATTCAACTTATGCTATTGGGTTTAATAGATCTAGTGCCCCGTGGACAAATTTTATAAAAAACAAAATAGATTCAAAAAAAATAGATGTATCAATGACTATAAATGCAGGCACTCTTCCGCAAGAACATTGGCTTTTATATAAAGATGTTTGTGGTGGTAGGATTATTGGTGAGTTTTGTCACTTTACAGATCTTGCTTTAAATCTATTAAGCCATACTAAGCTCGCCAATGTAGAGTGTATTAGAAGAGATATGCACTACCAAGATACAGGAAATTATATTTTTAATTTTCAAGATGGGTCAAAAGTCAATATTGACTATAGGCATGATTTGCCTGCAAGCATACCAAAGGAAAAAATTGTGGTAAAAACGCCTAATCATACATTTACAAATGATAATTGGAAGAAATTTTCTAATGGGAACATTCTAAACTTTAATTTTATTAAAAAAGGTAAAGGCCATAAAGAAGCGATTTTATCTTTTCTTCAAAAAACTCAAAATAAAGATTTTTCTACAAAATCTGAAATTAATCAGATGTGTTTTTCTACATTCATATCAATCAAATTACAAGAAATGTCTAAGGGAGATTCTTTAGAAATTTTTGATTGTTACCAGAATGAAATACTATCAAGAGACTAGGAAGATAATGGCATGGAATTATGAATAAATATTATGAAATAAAATTATAGAATTTATAAATCCATTCATATAATTTAGTTCAGTGAAAAAAATTTTATCAGTTGTAGGCGCAAGACCAAATTTTATGAAGGCTGCTCCTCTTTTAAGAGAAATTGAAACTAATTCTAACTTAGATTCTATTCTTGTCCATACTGGACAGCACTATGATGAAAAAATGTCAGATGTTTTTTTTGAAGATCTTAATATAAAAAAACCAGATTTTATGCTTAAAGCTGGATCTGGATCTCATAGCTATCAAACAGCAAAAATTATGGAAAAATTTGAAGATGTATGTAAAAAAGTTTCTCCTGATTTAGTAATTGTTTTTGGAGACATAAACTCTACTATGGCTTGTAGTATTGTTGCAAAAAAACTGCATATCAAATTAGCTCATGTTGAAGCAGGTCTTAGGAGTAATGATCGCAAAATGCCAGAAGAAATAAACAGATTGGTTACAGATGCAATTGCTGATTATTTTTTTGTTACAGAAAACAGTGCTAGAGAAAATCTTAGAAAAGAAGGTCACGAAATGAGGAAAATACATCTTGTAGGTAATTTAATGATTGATAGCCTGCATTACGGATTAAATAAATTAATTGATGTTGAAGGTAAAAAAGAAGATTTTGGCTTAATTACACTGCATCGACCATCAAATGTTGATAATATATCAAATTTAAAGGATATTATTGATGACCTTTCAGCTATATCAAATCAAATTAAGCTTTATTTTTCCATTCATCCTAGAACAAAGAAACAAATTATTGAAAATGATATAAAGATTGGTGAGAACATTAAAGTATTAGATACTTTATCATATCTTGAATTCTTAAATTTAATGAAACACTCTAAAGTAGTCTTTACCGACAGTGGAGGTATTCAAGAAGAATCTACTGTACTCAAAATACCATGCTATACTTTACGTCATAATACTGAAAGACCAATAACTTTATCACAAGGAACAAATCGACTTGTAGAGCCTGAAAAAAATAAAATAATCGCATCATTTAATAAAAATAAATTTGAAATAAACACTAATTATGAATTACCTTTCGGCTGGGATGGTAAAAGTGCAAAAAGAATATTGAAAGTAATAAATGAAGAGGAACTGTAAATGAAAATTGGTATTGTTGGAAAAGGATTTGTGGGTAGTGCTGTTCAGTTTGGTTTCTCACCAAATACCGGTTGTGATGCAGATGTAAAAGTTTATGATAAAGACCCTAATAAATCTCAACACTCGCTAAAAGATGTATTAGATAATTCAGATTTTATATTTGTATCAGTGCCAACACCGTCCAATTCAGACGGTTCGGTAAATTTAGATATAATAGATAACGCTCTTAATGATATAAATAAGATTAATAATAGAGATAACATCATCCTATTAAGATCAACTATGGTTCCAGGATCTACAAAAAAATTCCAGGATAAATACCCTAAACTTAATTTAGTATTTAATCCTGAATTTTTAACAGAAAGAAGTGCAAAATTTGATTTTATTAACCAATCTAGATATATAATTGGTGGAGATTCAAAGTACACTGCTAAAGTAGCAGATATGTATCGTTGGAGATTTGGGGAATTAATATCTGTTATTGAAACAAATTTTGAAACTGCTGAATTAATTAAATATATGAATAATTGCTTTTTAGCCACTAAAGTTTCATTTATGAATGAAATGAAATTAGTCTCAGATGCATGTGGAGCTGATTGGGAAATGGCAGTTGAAGGTTTTATAAGAGATGGACGTATTGGTCATAGTCATATTAATGTTCCAGGCCATGATGGAAAACTAGGTTTTGGGGGCGTTTGTTTTCCTAAAGACATTCTAGCAATGATTTCTTTGGGGCAATCTTTAGGTTTAGATATGGACACACTTTCTGGTGCATGGAAAACTAATTTGAAAGTTCGACCAGAAAAAGATTGGGAAAAACTTGAAGGTCGTGCTGTAGTAAAAAAAGACTAGTATAGAATATCTTTAAATAGATAACCATCTATCATTTTTTAAAGTCCAATCTATAACTTGCTCAAGTCTCTTATATGCTGATTTAGGGGTCCAACCCATATTTTTCATTTTTGTACCATCAAGCGCATATCTTAAATCATGGCCAGGTCTTTGTGAATGAAAATCTACCATTTCATAATTCAATTCTTTGTTCTGTGCTTTTGCAATAAACTCTGCTAATTGTAAATTATCTATTTCATCTTTTCCGACAATATTAAACTTTTGACATTTTGCTCCTGTCTCATCAGTAGCGATAGAAGAAATATTATAATTATATAAAAATAATAATGCGTCCGCAACATCTTCGGCATGGATATAGTGGCGAGAACCTGCAACTGTTTTTTCTGCATTGGCATGAACAGTAACTTTCTCATTATCTCTTACTTTTTTAATAACCATAGGAATATATTTTTCTGGATTTTGTCTTTCCCCGAACACATTCATTGTATGAGTAATAAGTGATGGCAATCCATAGGTATTTTCATAAGCAACTACTAATTCTTCACCGCCTGCTTTGGTGGCAGAGTATGGATTGGTAGAGTTATACCTATCATTCTCTTTATAGTTTAATCCTTTGGGTGCAGGCCCAAATACTTCGTCTGTGCTGAAATATGCAAATCTTTCTAAGTGGTTTAGCTTTCGAGCATAATCTAAAATATGTGCTGTTCCTATAACATTATCCATTACAAATTCTAGTGGATAAGTAATAGATCTGTCTACATGAGAACCTGCAGCAAGATGACTAATATAGTCTACTTTTCCTATTGTAGCAACAATCTCTGGGTTAAGCTCTGCTTTTAAGTCATGATGAACTATTCTTACTCTTTTTTGTTCAGATTTTGGATAAGCGGTTACAACCTCATTTAACCGATTAAGGTTACCGCTAAAATCTAATCTGTCTAGGGTAATAATTTCCCAGTCTGTTGTAGATAAAATCTTGTCAATGACATGATGAGCAATAAAACCTGCTCCACCTGTTATAAGAATTCTTTTACTCATTATTTTTTCAATACCTCAATAATTGAATCAATTTCTATTTCAGAAAGGTAAGGATGCATTGGTAAACTAACAATTGTTTGTGACAAATTTTCTGAAACAGGAAAATCTCCTCTTTTATACTTTAAATAAGCAAACCCTTTCATCAGATGGATTGGATATTTATAATATATAACATTTGGAATGCTATTTTGTTTCAATTTATCTACCAATTCTTCTCTTTTTTTATGCGAATCTAAAATAATTGAGAATAATGCATGCGCAGAATAATAGTTTTTTGGTATATACTGTGCATTATTTAAATATTTCCTATAATAATCATTTACTTGATTTCTCATTGCTAGCTCTTCATCAAAAATTGTAAGTTTTTCTAATAATACGGCAGCCTGCATACTATCTAATCTCCCATTTAACCCAATGACTTCACTATTATACTTATCTGAGCTTGTTCCATGAATACGTATTGCTTTGCACTGATCTGCTAAGCTATCATCATTTGTAAACATAGCCCCACCATCTCCATAACATCCTAATGGTTTTGCTGGATAAAATGAGGTTGCAGCAATATCTCCAAACGTACCTACTTTATTATCTTTTATAGCTCCCCCAAAGCTTTGAGCAGCATCTTCAATTACTTTGAGATCATACTTATTTGCTATCTCTTGAATCAAGCGATATCGAGCAGGGACTCCAAACAAATCTACTGGAATAATAGCTTTTGGCTTCAATTGTCCATCTTTGATAGTACTTTGAATAGCAATTTCAAGCTTTTCACAATCAATATTAAAAGTAGAATCATACACATCAACAAACACAGGGGTTGCGCCTAATAAAGCAATGACTTCTGCAGTAGCAACATAGGTAAATGGTGTAGTAAAGACGGCATCTCCAGGACCTATCCCCCATGCCATCAATGGAATTAATAATGCATCCGTTCCTGATGAACATGAAATAGCATGTTTTACGCCACAATAATCAGCAAGTTTTTCCTCGAGTTCATACACCTCTGGACCCATGATATAAGCACCATGATCTAAGATAGTATTCAATCGTTTTTCTAAAGGCTTACGAATACGATCTTGTTGTGTTTTTAAATCTAAAAATTCCATAGTAATTGATTCAAAATTACCAAAATTATGGCGTCAAAGAAAAAATAATTATTATGAATCAATTAATGGTTGCGGTTCTGACTTAAATAAGTCAAATTTGCTGAGGGTACATAGCTTGTATCCTTAAGT
>CEUA01224388.1_pt1 | contig 28846 bp, 46 predicted proteins | sample 361541 | NCBI WGS metagenome assembly CEUA01 (sample SAMEA2623079, study PRJEB7988) | marine metagenome | isolation source: saline water (ENVO:00002010), including
TTTATGTCGTATATTAATCCTAAATCATAAATGTTTATAGATATTTCCGGGTCATATACTTGTTTAAGATTATCTACTATTGTTTGTCCTATTAATGCTTTACTTTTCATTTGCTTGTTCTTTCATTAAATCCATCATTTGATAAAAACCATTCCCACGTTGAGCTGACAATATTTCTTTTACGCCTATGCTCTGTCCTATCTCTGCTGGATCACATTGTGCAACTTCTTCCAAAGTCACACTATTAAAAATATCTAGTAGCATATAAGCATAGCCACCAGCGATCATTCCATTACTATATGCTTTAAATTTATCTTCGTGTCTGCCTACAAATAAATCATACTGACATCTACTAACACGATTTTTTTCTATACGTAATTCTTCTGGCAACGGATCCTTTTGTAATTTACGACCTTCATCTATTAGATGTTCGTATAACATTACATCATCACCTAACTCTTCAAACAAGTTCCGCCACTCTGTTATTTTAAACTGCATCAGGGTAACTCACTTAGCCAATATTTAACTTCACTAAAACCTTTTGATATTTTAATACTAGTATTATTTCTATCACTTAGTGCTACTTTTAAAGGATAGTCATTTCCACCAGGCTCCATCATATCTCCAAAAAACATTACTTCTCCATAATTAAAATCTTTTGCTATTTGTGCTTTATCACAACCTACTTGTATAATGTCTAAACCAGTTTCACCTGCTACTAATGCTATAACATTATTTTCTTCTTGGAAAAGTTCATTAAACTCAGTTGCAATAGTTTCACGTTCATTGTGTTCTTTATCCCAATCAACATACATTTGTCTTTCACCTAATGTAAGTCCACCTCTGCCCGGTATACTAAAATTACATTGTCCTGTTCTGTGTTCAATATGATTACCTGTACGTAGAGGAAATGCAGATTGTTCTAATACAGTTTCTAACCATTTTTCACAATGTGCTGGTAAACGCCAATTACTTTTGTATACTTCTATGCCTTTTTCCCATTGACTATTTCCTGAACAATTATAACTTCTAGTTATAGCCATCATAACATCTTCGCCTAGTTGTTCTAATGTTTTATCATAATCACTGCCTGTTGCAATGTAACACTCATTTGTATTACAAAAATTAATAAACCACTTTTCAAAGTCTGGGTTTATTCTAGTTCTACTAGGTGTTAATGTTCCGTCTACATCAAAAATATATTTAACTGCCATTTATCCATTCCACTATTGGTTTTGTTATTGCTTCATGTGCCGAAGGTCCTAAATGATCATCATTGCATTCTTCTAAAGACCTTTTATATGCTTCGTTTTCATTTTCTTCTAACCAGCCACGTACATCATTTATAATACAATTATCTGTATTAATAAAATTACTAATTCCTCGTTTAGGTTTATCCCAGAACATATATCCTACTTTACTTGCTCTAAGTTTTGCAACATTAATCATGCCAGCAATTTCCATTTCTAGTCTAAGTTTATTAATAATATGTTCTGATTGTTGTATGTTTACCCAATACTCCATAAAAGAATCCCACCATTCTCCTAGCCAGGAAGTATATGCTTTATCTACAGAATCTATCATATGATGTGCTTTTAAATTTTTTATTGTGTTTTCTATATTAGGAAGGAAACTTTTACGGCTATCATCAGCTACTTGATCTTTTGAAGAATTTAATCTCCATTGTCTATGAACATTTAATGTATATTCTTTCCATAGATTAGATTTAACATTATTTGGGTGCATAGGTTTCATATGCCACACATTTTTTCTTTCTCCTCTATATGATTTCCAAGCAGGAAATAAAGGCAAATCATAATGTGCCCTGGGCTCTATTATTATAATATCAGGATCTTCTAAAGATTTATCTAGTACTGCACATCTTAATAAAAAATATATTTCTGTATTATCTGCACCTTGTTGTGCAAAATTTAAATAATCATGTCCTACTGCATTAGATACAAGTTTAGCATATGGTTCTCGCATTAGTGCCTTACTGTTTTTATCTCCAGTTCTTCCTACTTTAAAACATTGTCCGGCTGTATGACTAGTGCCAAAATACCAAATCATTATTCAAATAAATCCTCACCCCATTCACGATGACCTTCTCTATAAGCCATATTAGATATAGTTTCTCTTACTTCTACTTTAAAGCACCATAATCTATCAGCTTCGCTTGGTCCCCACATGTCTGGAATGTATACTCCGTTTACATATTTGTATATTTGATCTGCTAATCCTTCACAGCCAAGTCTTGGCAAAATAGTTAATTTTGCTAAGTTCTTTTCTTGTAACATTTTATATGTTTCTAGTTCTGGATCATCTTCAGCAACTAGTAATGTATGATCAAATTGATCTTCCATTTGTTTTTTGAGTTCTTTTAGTCCACCATAATCAGCTACCCAATTACGAGCATCTAATGTATCTGTACCAAAATAAAATCTCATAGTAAAAGCATAGCCGTGTATTTGATTACAATGACTATCGGCTTTCCACTGTCTATATGCACAAGGAAAAGCATTGTGATATTCCTTAGTGCTAACGTACTTGTATGTTATTGGTTGCATAATTTACCTCTTATGTTTGAGGGGGCGGAATTTTATAGTGGGTCGATCCCTGTGTAGTCCACTTAGATTAACTTGCTTTATTAATTTTTGTAACATTGCCAACTTTTGTTAATGTTGCATAATTTTTCATTGCAGGCCCAGTTCTAATAAGAGTAATATTACTATTTGCATTTGCATAAGCTACTGCTTCGTCTTCACTTGCAAATTGCTTAGTAACTTTCTTACCTGTGTCTGAGTCTGTAAATACCCAATTTCTTTTACTTGGTGATGGCATTGTTATCTCCTATACATATTTAGCAGAGCCAAATGCACGCCATTCTTTCTTATCATTTAGAAAACCTGCACCTTCACTCCAACGTACCAAATGCCATGCATCATTTGTTTGCCATATTGTTTGCAATCCTTCTAGACTCCATTCTGCATCACGTTCTACTGCATATTCACTATTTGCAGAATATACATCAAAGTGTATTGTGTTTACATAATACTTGAAATCTTCAACTGTGTCAATCGTTTTTGCACCCCAAGCTGATTGTGGTTTAGCCCAACGAAAATCTATATAAACTGCTGGTATAGTTGGCCAATCTAAACTTGCGGCCGCTATACATCTGCCGGAACCTGGATGTACTCTCCATTTACCTTTCCAACGTTCAAATAGCAATGTAACAGGATATGTAATTCCATTTATTTTAAATTGATCACGTAGCCATGAAACTTTAGAATAGTCTTCCATAATATCTCTATTAGGCATACTATTGTCAGTTATCTTAGCATCGCGAAAGGTACGCCAGTCCTTAGGATCTAACGTACCTGCTTTGTCTTGTAATGATAACCAATCTTTGTTATATTTTTCTAGTGAATAGTCAACTTGCCAAACTAATCCGCCGGCACGATGATGTCGTTTCCACCAGCTTTCAATATCTATTCCCATCTGTAGAAAATATGACTTCCTATTCTTCCAACTAACTGCATACCTCTGTCATGCCTCCAATTTGGACTTACATAGGTTGCATGGTAGTGGGTTGCGCCTTCTGTTATACCTAAGTATTCTCCGCTATACAATATATAACCAGCTACTAATTGAGCTCGTTCCCAAGCATCATTATCGTATCTAGGAATAGTGTCCTTTTTACCATCACAGTACCAACTAAATTGACATTTGTGCCTTAAAGGAATATATTCTCTCTTAGAATCAGGTAAATCTGGATATTGTTTAGTTTTCCACTTTTCTTTAACTGGACCGTCATAAATTACATCACATATTGTATTAGGATATCGTTTATCTTTTACTCTGTTTAAAACTACATCAGCGACAGCAAATTGTCCTGCCATGTTATCGCTACGTGATTCAAAGTAAATGTTTTTAGCCATACATTCTACATCTTCTTTTGTGTAAAAACTGCCAATGACTGATGGTCTTTTAAGTGGTTCTTGTGCTTGTATTGAATGTGCCATAGTCATAGCTACTATCGCTACTACAATTACGGAGTTCAATACAATAGTTATTGTGCCCGTTATTATTCTCATTTTTGTGCCTCTTACATATTTATTTTAAATATACAATTATAATAAGACATCTTGCTTTAAATGTCAACCTTTTTTTAACGATTTTTATTGAATTGTTTTAATTTGTAATATTTTGTGTATTACACTTCGAGCTTATTTGATTCCATAATAACCTCTTTTACTTTATCCTCTTGGGCACAAAGTACTTTGTCAATTGGTTGTAGTTGGCCATTATCATCAACAAACAAACCTTCAGAAACTAGCTTCGCAACAAATTTTTTAATGTTATTAGGTTCCAATGCACCTCTCATACATGCTTCTTTTGTTACAAAAGAAGGTTCAGTGAAAACATAGGCATCTAATTTACCGTCGGTTCCTATTGTTGCAAACAAAACGACAATAAGCCATGTCATGATTTATTCTTTTCTTTTTCTTCAATTATTGGTAAAATTTGCAAATCGCCATTATATTCAATTTGCCTTATAAGGCCTTGTTCTTCTAGCATATCTAGAGCACCTTTTGCTCCATCTGCTATGCCTCTTTGTCTGCCATAATACATTCCCATTATAAAAAGAAATATACCAAGTCCGGCCGCAATTATTCCTGGTTCTATATACATAAGTTCTCCTAGTGTAATGTTATTTTAGGTACACGTACTTTATATTTTGTTTCAACTGCAAATTGCAAGATGTCAGGAGATGCATTTCCATATACTGCTTCTAAGTTACGATCTGGATCATGCACTATTAATATTATGCCTTCTTTTTCGTTGGCGTCCCATGTAAATGTGTAATCTGTATCTAAGTTAAAGTTCATACACGTATTTACCTTGCTTTTTTGCACGAAATGGAGAGTTTCCTCTCCACTTTGTTTTTTAATTTGGCTTCTAGATCTCGGCATGCAACTGTTTTAATCTAGTAACTTAGCTCACCCTTATGTGGTCGACGCGGACCGCCTCTGTGAGTACCAAGCGATTACTTCTGAACGTAAGGCTTATTCCAACTACCAACGTTCATGCTAATGTAATAGGCTGTATCAAAATAGTCAATCATTGAATCTGACTTATCATACCAACCTTTGTTCTTCCAATAACCTTCTCCTTTAATAGGAGCAGTTTTAATAATCTTGTGAATGGCATCAAAGAAGTCTTTGTGATCACCATACATGTGAGTATGATAGTGATTGATCTGTGCATGACCATCGTCATTGGCTCTAAAACAATCTGAAAAGTCTGTTGGTCCAGCTTTGATAGTAACATCAACACCGTTTGAACCACCATGCATTTTTCTAACACCAAAAGTAAACTTTGGAAACGTAGCTTTAAGTTCGTTTCTAATTGCAGTAACGTCTTCTTTGTTAATATATGCCATTTAATTTTTCTCTCTCTTGTTTCTAACTATACATATATAATAAGACATCTTGCTCTCAAAGTCAACCGAAAAATGCATCTTTTTACACTTTTTCTAATCTTTTTTCTGCTAAATGTACACTTTCATCATTAGCTAAAGGAATAGTCTGTGCAATAATGTCTGTTTCCATACGTTCTATTTCAAATTTATTTGTTAGTGGCATATACTTGTCTTTTAATAGATCTGTGCCATAATCATCTAAAGGCTTTGCACTTAATTGTATTAGTTTTACTTCTGCATTAAAGAAGTCAAAGTCTATATCGTGTTTACGAAAGACTTCACGTATTGTTCTATAACCATGTGTTTGTCTACCTACACATTTAAAACGTAGATCCTGATGTTCTGTTACTACTTCATGACAGTTATCTCTATCCGGATACTTTTTATCACCATAAAACTTTGCCATATGTGTTTTAAATCGTGCTTGTACATCTCTAAGACTCATACCAACATAAAAAGGTATTTCCTTATTATACATAATTTGATATATAAAAGCACCAATAGGTTTGCTTTGTAATACTGTTTTTACTGTAACCATTTACACCATAACTCCGCCCATTCTGTATGTGCTTGTGCTACTGGATGAGTGCCCGGGTGATGTTCTCCATCTTTTACCCATCTCCACCAATCTGCAAAACCAATTTTCAAATATTCATTATCACTACCTGCTCTATATCTTCCACCATCAACCTGAAAAACTTTTTCAGCATGTATATACTCATTATGCATTAGAACATCAAGATATGGATCCGATTTGTGTTGTTCATTATAATTAATATATGCTCCAGTTACTGGTTGGCCACCTTGGTATTCTTCACCAAGCATAATACACCAAGCATCAATATGGCTCCATGCAGAAGTTTCATACAGTGGTATTCCTTCTGCTTTACAGTACTGTCTTAGATAATCACGCCAATATAAATCATCATGTAAAAACTTCAACTGCATATGATGATGTTCTAAAGTTCCAAATAAATTAAGCACATTTTCATAGTCTTCTCCACCGCCAGACTCTTTTATCATTTGCTGTCTCAATTGACCAGCTGTATTTTTGCCTTTGTTTTCTGGTTGTTCTGCTTCTAGTATCATGCCAGCAGTTGATGACGGATACCAAATTTGATCACAAAACTTTCCGGAGGGATTCGACCCTATTTGAGCGTTATTTGCAACAATAGCACTATGGTTTCTAAAATGTACTCTTTGTATGCTAGTCCACATCACATAGGCCGCCGTAGGTCGTGATTTACGCAACCAATATAACATACGTCTTGCTATGTGTTGATTGGCAATGCCACTCTGTGCTGAATTAAAAACAGTTTTATCTGGATGTCTAAATTCTCTAATGCGTTCAGGCCATGTTGAGTCAGAAAATTCACATTGCAAATATTCACCACTACCTGCCCAGTCCCACATTTCAGCACCAGCAGTCATAGAGCAACCACCTACTAAAATATAAGTGTCTGGTTCAGGAAAAAGAGATTCAATGGTTGGATAACGTTTAAAAAATCCACCTTTTTGTTTTTTTCCTTTATTTGGATCTCCGGACATGGCGATATTATTACCATCTGGAGAGTCTGGAGAGGAAAGTGTAGAATCTGCTTGATTAGGTGGATTCTCCTGACCTCCATAACTTTTAAAACGACTGCTTTCTAAACTTTTCATATTTTTTCTATTCTTTTTTCGTGTCTACCGCCTTCAAACTCTGTATTAAAGAACGCACCTAATAAATCATGTAATATAGCTGGGTTTGTATTCCTAGCACCTATACATAATACATTAGCATCATTATGTTTACGAGTCATTTCAGCAGTTCCGCCATCTTTGCACAAGGCCGCTCTTATGCCCTTGTGTCTGTTTGCCGCCATGCTCATGCCTATACCGGTGCCACATATTAATACACCCATTTGAGTGCCACCCTGTTCTATTGCTTCACAGACTGTGTGAGCAAACTCTGGATAATCTACACTATCCTCGTTCTCTGGACCAAAGTCTCTAACATTGTGTCCTTGTTCTTCTAGCCATTTACTGATTTTAGTTTTAAATTTAAAACCAGCATGGTCACTTGCTATTGCTACTTTCATATTATTGGCCTCTTTTTTAATTTAACTATAAACCTTCCTGGGTTTCTAGGATCTTGTTTAAAATCTTTAACATGTTCATGATTGTTAGCCCACGTTGGAAACTCCAACATTATTTTACCCTGACCAGTAATAAATGTCACGGATTTTGTTTGTTTCGCACGATATTCCATAGTTGTTACTGAACGGAATAATTCCCAAGCACTATGTAACGTATATCCATGTAAATCATACACGAATTAGCTTCTCCTCATTTGTGATACTTCTATTGCTTGTTTTTTATCAGTAATAGGAACGGCATTACTTTTATGCATTGTAGCAATACCTTTAATTAATGTTCCTGTATATTTTTGGGTTTCTTTTTTCAATCCGGATCCAGCCACAACATCGCTAGTAGGGATATTATTACCACTAGAGCGATAATCAGGGACATTATAAAGAGTATTTCTAATATTCCTATTTCGCTCATCTTGTTTCTTCTCTGCCAACTGCGAAGGGTGTACACCCATCTTTCGTAACCACTTGTCGTGATGTCGTTGTGCTTCTTGGTCTTTTTTATTTAACCGTTTTTGCTTACGTTTTTTGTAGTTTGTAGTGGTCATATAAGGACCAACAAGATGCATACTCATATTTAACTCCTATAAAGTTTTATATAGTATAGCTGATTTTGTTCAAGATGTCAACTGTCAAAAAGACTGCTCACTGACTCTTCGTTGTGTATTCTACGCATGGCTTCACCAAACAGAGTGCCCACACTTACCTGTCTGGTTTTCTTGCATGAGTCAGGACAATGATCCAGTATTGAGTTTGTGATAACCATTTCTTCCAGTATTGAAGATTCAACTTTTTCACATGCTTCACCAGACAGTACACCATGTGTGATGTATGCTCGTACACTCAAAGCACCTGACTCCATGATTGCTTTTGCGGCCTGACATAGTGTACCACCTGAGTCTACAATGTCATCCACCAGTATTGCATGTTGATTGGTAACATCACCGATAACATTCATTACTTCAGATACTCCAGCTTTGGGTCGACGTTTGTCAACAATGGCATAGTTTGAATTGTACAGTTCTGCAAACTTTCTTGCTCGTACAACACCACCTGCATCTGGCGATACAAATATAATACCATTGTTTTCATTGATATCAACATTGCGTCTGATATCTTTTTGAAAGACTGGCCTGCTGGTTAAATCGTCCACAGGAATATCAAAAAATCCTTGTATTTGACCAGCATGTAAGTCCATTGTGAGTATTCTATCTGCTCCAGCAGTGGTTAGTAGATTGGCAACAAGTTTGGCAGTTATGGGTGTTCTTGATGCTGATTTACGATCCTGTCTTGCATAACCAAAGTAGGGCAACACCGCAGTGATTCTAGTTGCACTAGATCTACGAGCGGCATCAATCATTATCATTAATTCCATTAAATGATCATTTACAGGTGTTGAAGTGCTTTGCACAATAAAAACATCTTCTCCTCTGATGTTTTCATGAAATTCAACGTTGGTTTCACCGTCAGCGAATGTTGAGATATTGCAAGGGGTGAGATCAACAAAACAATGTTTGGCAATCTCTATAGCCAGTTCAGGGTTGGCATTGCCCGATAGTATTTTCATAAAATATCCTTTATGATTTAACTTTTGTATTTATATTATAATCCGTTAGGAACTATTATATAATGTATGGAAAGCACAACGCCTACTGACGCACCCAATCCTATCATCATTTTTATAAAGTCTTTGGTAATCAAAGGAAATACTGTTTTAAACTTTTCCTTGCCTGTGACTGTTGCCATAGCAAGTTCTCGTCCACATAGTAGTCCTACGAACACCCAAGTTGTTGACATCGGAATATCATTTAGTTCTTTAAAGAAGAACAGTATTACAAAATATACACAGTCAATTATTGTTGCTGATCTAACATATCTAGTGTTGTGTTTTTCCAATACAATTTGTTGTATCTTACCACCACCAGTATAAAATATATAACCTAAACCAAATACAAATACTGCACTTACCATTATCATTAGATCCCATGGTATTTCTCTTGGTAAAAACACAGCAATGTTTGCCATGTCATGTGACAACCAAGTGAACCATAAGAAGCCTGTTGTAAACCATTGTGCAATACGCCACCATCTTTTGTTTTGTTCATTGACTGGTTTTGCTTCGTTAAGTACTTTGGTTACGCCTATCCAAATAACATAGGCGGCCACAGCCGCGACAGCATAACCCATCATCGACTTTACCAGCATTTTTTCCAATACAAACGTACTAGCAAAAGCACTTAAAACTAAAAAAGACGTACTCACCGGTACGCCTATTCTGGTTAGTATTAATAGCAAGCCTGGTGCGGCGGCATGATACCATTGTATTTCTTGGAATGGTATTTTGTTAAGTCGGCCGTAACTGATGTCACCTCCGTTTGTGTACCACCCATACCACAAAGTATAAAGGAGAACTGCTGATGCGGCTCCCCATAAAACTTTCCAATTAAATTTTTCGTTGTTTGATGCGATCCATGTACCCAACGTTTGTACTGAATCATTTGCAATTACTGAATATGCGGCAAATAGAAAACCTATTGCCATCCATAGTGTTAAAGCGTCCATAAATTTCTCCTATAGCTTGACGGCTTTACCCCGTCGCTCGCTTTGAGTTGTTGTTGACTACTCGCCGGTATTTATACTACTTTGACTTATATGCTGATTTCCAAACGTCTCTAGCATTTACTCGTATAAATCTTTTATTTGTTTCGTTTTTATTTGGATTTTCTATTGTAAGCATTACATTCTTACCACGAGTGAATGCAACGTATTGATTGTGCAATCTTGCAATGGTAGTCTTGTATTCTCTTCTGTTTGCCTTAGATGCATACGATCGTTTTTGACAATGTACGCCTTTTGAAGTGTATCCACTACTAGTTCTTTTCTTACCCATTATTACTATTACCTGCCATTTCGAAAAGTGCTGGACCAAAACTACTAATAGCCCAACCAAGTGCCACTATAGTTATTACTCCATATATTAACCATTTAATTTTAAAGTCATCTACGACCATTTTGAGTGCAACAAGTTCGTTACCGAGAATTCTTACTGCGACCTCCATTTTTCCTGTATTATCTTCTTTATCCGCCATTTACATATTCCTTTCTATGTGTGGTTTTAAATAATTAGCCCAATAAACTTGAGCATCTTCTAAGTAATGTCCGCCTTCGCCTAAGTCCCAATTACGTTTCATACCTTCCCAAGTCCAATTACTATGCTTATTTAAAAAATTTTCGTTATTTTTAAAATGTTTGTAACCTGGATGATTTGCTATATTTAAAGTATATCCTTTTATAGGAGAGCTACCGTTATCATAATAGTAGTCTAATTTCCATTCTTCGTTTAATAATCCACCTTTAACATCACAACCAAACCATTGTATACAAGGCGTATTTAATTTTGCAAAATGTAATACAACTGCATAATAATAATTTAACCATTCAAGTATATTTCTAGGATAACTGTTTATGCTACGCCATACTCGCATAAAACTTTCATCATCTAAATTTGCTCCTGGCAATCTAACTAGTGTATTATTCAAATTATAATCTCGTACATTTCTTGCATTGTAAAACTTATCGCTATAAGTTAATTTACTATTTTCTTGTTCTGTAAAAGTTATGTTTCTGCTAAAGAAACTCCATTGTATTAAAACTAAATCAGCTGGTTCTTGTATTTTATCTAAACAACGTTGCAGTATTTGAAAATTACAATCACCTCTGTGCGAATAATTATGTTCTTCTGCATTAAACATATTAGACGTTAATGCACTATATCTATCTTTTTCAGGATTGGTAAGTTCCATTCCGGTAGTATGACTACAGCCTAACCAATGAAACCGTCTTCGTTGTGTATCCAAACTTTTCCACCTCGTTGCCTAAAGTCGTGTAATGAATTTTGTAATAAACTAAAGTCCTCATATAAATGTGAACTATCGTTATCATAATCAAATATATTACTTAGGTAAACACTTGCTGGAGTTATATCTAATAGGTTAGCTATATACTCAGGTTCTTGTACTACGTTAACAAGTGTCCATGTAATATTACAATCGCTTATGTCCCTCTTTCCTATCTGTTCCCATAACGGGTCTCTTATATTATAGTTAAATTCAGGATTAAGGTCAACCAGTTTCTCACGTGGATCTATATTTTCTTTATACAACCAATTAAACATTTGTTGTTTAATTTCTAAATTATCTTTTCGTATGTCAAAGAAGTGTATGTCGGTTGCACTAGTTTTATCTAGTAACCAAAAACACTTTAATCCAGCTAATACACTTATAAGTCTTTTATCATTGGCAACCATAATGCGTTCACGATCGCTAATAGCATCATCTCCTGTTATCCAAACAGAAGGCTCCATTATTACATCTGCAAGTATTGATAAATCTTCCCATGGCCAATGTTGAACCTGTTCGTATATTTCACGTACAGTTTTACGTCCACAACTGTCAATTAATTTTTTTATTTCTGCCATTGCTGATTGTTTATTATTGTTTTTACATGAGAATCTAATACTAAACAATCATCATTGAATAATTGTATATTTTCTATTTTATATGTTCGTCTTATTACACTTATAAATTCAATAATACTATGTAACTGTTGACCGTTTGCACAAGCCCAACCTGTTCTATCGTTAGTGCATCTGATCCAATCGTTTTCAACAGGATCTCCCCACCAAGTTCTCCATATACCATTTGCATCTTCATGTAACGGACCTGGGTTAATTAATTCTACTAATACTGTGTTAGCATCATGATCGCCTTTTAAACATTTTAATGGCAATTGATGTTGTACAATAGCACCATCTTCGCCTATAATAAAATGAGCACCATCATTTGTTGTACCTTGTTGATAATATATTGCTTGTCCTAATGCATTTAATACACCATTACTAGTACGTAATTTTATAGAATTAGCTTCTTGATCTGATAACATATCGTCAGGCGGAGAATATGCTCCCTTAACCCAATCACGTTTATCAGGAGATATCCAAAGTCTGTGTTCATGAAATTTATACTTCATCAGTAAATTTAATTTGTTTCCATATCTCTAAATTCGGTAGTGCTTTATTCAATCTTTTTAACATATCTATTTGCCATTGTATCATATCAAACCCGTATAAGAACGGAAAAAAGCTATGTACAAAGGCGGCAAAAGTTGCGTATGCTAAAAACATTGTTTCTTTTAATCCTAACCACATGTGCTTAAAATAATCGCTAACTTTGACAGCTTTAGTACTGCCACTTGCTAACTTTGCTTCCTTCAAATGACCCATCACTAAACTCCTGTGTTCGATCTATTTTTCGTAGATTATTATCTACTTTTATTTCTTGTACTTTATGATATCTAACTTTAGGTATCTCTCCTAAATCTAATTTAGATTTACTTAATGTGCCTGTGTAGTATATTGTACAATAACCATTTACTTGTCTGCATAATGCTAAATCTGCACCAGCACTTACTACTTTACGTTCTATTTGTTCTGGATAAACACGTATACCACATTCACCCATTTTAAACATATTCAATTCACGGCCTACTAACTTATATCCGTTATCTGTTTCTTCTACTAAATCTCCACTACGCCAAGGTCTATCTTGTACTTTCCAACGTGCTATGATTTGTCCATCTTCTATATGTACTTCGCAATCTGGATTGCTATCTAATGTATAAGTGTTTGCAACTTCACTCATTAATACATTAGGAGGTACTTCTGTTGCACCATAAACATTGTAAACACTTTGAGCACCTTTGCTACGTAAATCTTCTAAGCAACCATCAGCAGTATAATCACTTCCAACAATGCATTGTTCATAACTGCTTAAATCTAAAGTGGCCCAACGCCTGTGCTTATGTAATACACGCCACATATTAGGAAGTATTAATCCGTGTGTAGGTCTTATTTCATGCACACGATCTATAAAACGAGGCGATACATCTGTTTCTATATATAAATCACAATTAGCTAATATACAAGGATATAAACTCATTGTAGTAAATGCTATGCCTCTTGTACTGTATAAACTTAACATTTTACTTCTATCTGTTAAGCCAAACCAATCAGCATTAAATTTACTAATATGTTCAATTACTTCCGGGGAATGTGTTACAGAATGAGGATGTCCTGTTGTACCACTTGTAGTACAAGTAACTTCCATGTTTTCTATTTTTTCTATTATGTGACTTCTGAAATGATCGTTGTCACTTTCTAGGTACGGGGTTCCGTCTATGTATATTTCCATTATTCAATTACGTAGTTCATGATGCCTTTAGATACTTATGTTGAACACCTGTCATTTGATGAGCGTCTTCTAATATCTCATGTGGTTCAGCACCGTCATACAAATGGTCTCTGGAATATTCATACACATTTGGTGCATACTTGGCAATAGCTGTTTGTTTTTCTTTGAGATATTTGAAATCAATCTCTGCCAGAGGTAGAATGTCAGGATCTATGTTCAGTTTGCAAATATCATCGTCCCACCTATCCAAATAACGGTGTTGCTGAGCCCATTGATAATCCAAATAAATGTTTCTTCCTAGATATGATCTAGGTGACTTATACCAATCCCAATTCCTTTGTATGTGATCATTTGCCAATCCATATTCTCCCCACTTTTGCCACAGTGGATGATCTCTACGTTTTGAAAGTGTGTAATGAAAACTCACAAAGTCTGCTGTCTGATTTTCTAACTTTTGTACCTGTCTTGAATATGCTCTTTTGGTAAAATCAGTGATGATTCCACCTTTGTATTTGTTCAGTGCTTTGTCCAACAATTCCATGCCACTCTGTGCAATGTATATTGAATTGGCTTCCATTGGATCAATGAAACCTTGAGCCATGCCAATGCCACAAACATTTTTTGTCCATGCTTGATCAAAATAACCCTGCTCCCATTGTATAAGTTTAGGATCTCTGAGCATTTTGTATCCATCCCAATATCGTATAAAACGTTCACGAGCTGAATCTGGGTCTTCTGAGTTTTTATCAAATATATAACCAGAACCCATTCTACTGTATAATGTAATAATAAAATTCCAGCCATTTGCTTGTGCATACGACTGTGTGTACGGTCGCATTTCTGTTTTAGGATCATTGTATGCAATAGGACATACCCACGCAGATTGTGTGGGCAAGTGTTCCATGGCATTCCATTTTTCTTCCATTGTTTTCATTATTATACGATTAAATCCTGTGCAATCCAGAAATAAATCGCCGCCAATGGTTCTACCATCACGTAACTGTAATGATGTAACATAACCATCTTCGTCTTTATGAATGTGTTCAACGTGTCCTTCTGTGTGTTTAACACCCAGAGGCATCGCAACTTGATTTCTAACAATCAAAGGAAAACGTTCAGCATCTACATGCCAAGCATACGAATGCCAATCACCCAATAAAAAATCGCCATTGTTATCATAAGGTGATTTATTATTGACAGCCAATTGATATTGTTCTGTTACATGATCAGATGTTTCCCACCATTTGTATTTGCCCTGTCTAACTAATTCTAGCCAATAATCATAACTCTTATGATCTATTCCAAATGTGTTATCTGAATCATAAAAGAAATCATCTTTCTTAAGACTGCCATAATAAGAATTTTTAAATGCTTTGTCACGCCATGTGTATGAAAAAGCATAATATTGTTGTTCAGTGATGTCACAGTCCCAGTGATTTTGCACACGTGGCATGGGCTTTTCTGTGTTCCATGCACCAAACATATTACCAAGTTTGTATATACTGTGTGTGCCTTGCATCCATTTCTTTTCATCGACATCCAGCCATTCTAGCATGTCGCCGAGTTGAGGTATGGTGCTCTCTCCTACTCCTAAAATTGGAACATACGGAGACTCTACTAATTCTACACTTAACTCTGGGTGCTTCTTTTTCATTGTGGCCGCTGTAAACCAGCCGATCACCCCACCACCTAATATTGTAATTGATTTAATTTCTTTTTTCATACTACCTCTGCTACTTCACTTTGTACCATTTGCAAGTACTCTCTGTCGTCATCTGACAGAACTCTATAAAACTTACTTATTGTAGGGATTATCTGTTCGCACGTTTCATAATCCCCTAATTCAAAAAAATGTTGTAATTCATCCATACGAGATTTAATTTTTTCCTCGATTGGAATCTTTTCGTTGTAACTATAGTTATCTTCTGAGTTCGTATTCAAAATTATAACTTTCTGCGTTATCTTGTAGCAATGTTGCTCCGTTACGTTCATGGAACCTTTTTGCCATTTCTGTTTTAGGACTCATTGTAATTAATCTATCAACAGATCCTGCATCTATAAACAAATCACGTAATTCAAAAATAATTTCTCTACCTGCTCCTGGTTTGTTACTCCATACTGTATAGGCGACAGCAATATCGCCATATTCTTCTTTATATTCTTCTAACTCTATTTCTGTAGTTGGAACATCTTTACAATAGCAAACACACACTACTGCTGACAAATCATCTAGAACGTACACTTGTTTGCCTTTTCCTGTTTTATCTACATTAGGTCTAACTGGATCTTCTTTAAGAATATCCATTTCCTTTATATTAATTAATCTTATCATACTCTTTATAATATACCTCTGGATCAAACTCTATTTCTACTACGTCATGACAAAGTTTGTCTGTATGGTATGTTTGTCTACTCCGTTCTTGTTCCATTTTAATTAAAAACCAATCATATACTTCTTGATGGTTGTCTACTAATGCCATATTTGCGTCATAATATTTGTCTATTAAATCCGAAAATATAGAAATTTTATGGTTTATCTTTAACCAATCGCATAACATATAATAGGCGGCTTTCTCTCTCTTTATAAAAAAATCATCATATAATATACTATAGCAGTCACACACCGGTTTGTCAATGAACAAATGCATACTATTATGACCATTAGAAAATTCATTTTCTAAATATTGCCATCTGCTCTCGTATATATCTAATAAAATCCATATGTCTCCTAGCGTTTTTAATTTACCTGCACTTATCCATTCTTCGCACATAGCACGATTTTCTTTAGTGTCCATATCTAAATCACGTAATGTAAATAAACATTCTTGTATACCGGGTACAGGATGCTCCCATTGTTTAATAACATCTAATGTTCTATAAAAGGCGTGGTCGTTATTACCACGTGGTACTATACTTAATAACTGGTGTTTAGGATCTAGTATATTTTGCAAAATATAATTAGGGCAATGTGTTTGTGCAAACATTCTATCCCATTGATTATATTCGCTATCAGGATCATTTCTTAATACATCTAAGCACTTAGCCATTATACTGGAATGTGCTTCTAATTTTCCAATTCGTTTTGCATCATAATCAAATGTTGCTTTTTGCATGACATGTTCAGCATTGAATAATGGCATACTACTAATATATTCATTATTTTCAGGTATATGTCTATCAAACTGCTGAAAGAATCCTGTATGCTGTCCTAATAGATATTGTAAAAAGTTTGCACCTGCACCTCCGTCTTGTGCAAGAAACACAACTTGTTTAACTATCCTATCGACTGTCCATACACGTGGATCAATATCAAGTCTATGAGAGTTCATTTGCTAAAGGAAATATTTCTGCTATAACTTTGGCACACGCATGAGCAATCTCCATGTGTTCCTTTTGCGTACCATGTCCACCACGTAATTCAATGTAATGTACCCAACTACGCAATGTACCATTCATGTATAGTCTTGTTTTGGTTAAGCCTTCAGGCAAAACAACACGAGCTTGTTCTTTAGCAATCCCGTTTTCGATAGCCCACTTGTAGGCATCTTTTGCTTCTTGTATTACTTTGTTTTGGTAGCTACTCCAAATCATTGCTAGACGTACATCTTCTTGATTATTTTCATCCAAGTCTACACTATTTTGTCTATTCTTTTTATCCTGCATACGAGCTTCACGATGTACAAACATATCACCTAATTCATTTACATCAGCATAACGTTGACTAAACTCTTGGAAACTAAAACTTCTATGTCTTACTATTTGGTGTGCAATATCTCTTGTAGTGTTTATTTCTAAACAAGCATTAACCATTTCTAGTGGTGACCAATGCTGATGTTTAATTAAATATTTTATTAATTTTTCATTTGTTTCTTTATTGTTTTGATTAGCTGGATTGCTTACTCTGGCACAATAAGCAACAAGGTCTTGACAGTTTTCTACGTCATGCCTACTTGTTGGTACTGTGAAAAAGTCTGCTGGTTTAGTATAGCTTATTAGTTTAACTTGCAAAATAATTCTCCTGATTGCCTTCTCGATGTATATCAAGTGTTATGCAGTGAAGTCCACCATCCCAAAACCATCTATACTTCCAAGGTATTACTGTATAGTCACTGCCTAAAGGTTTTGGTGGTGTGTTTGAAACGTAAACATGTCCTTCATCTCTTACTAAACAATTTACGTCAAAAAACGATTCTGATATATTTCCTGTCCAATGTTCTATTTGTTTATTAACAAATCGTAATGTTTCTATTTCTTTTAATTCATCTTGTGTTAAACTATCAAACTCTGGTTTATGTTGTATAAAATTCCAATTTGGAAATGTATCTTTATATAAAGTTGTTCTACTTTTACTTGTTAATGCTGTTCCGGGTCTAAGTACAGCAAATTGTCCGTCACTATGTCGACCATCTACGTATCCGCTTCTATGTACGTCTGTATTATATTGAATACTTAATGCTTTAGCAAATGTATCAGGGCCTAAGCACTTTTCTATTTGTGGAGTTTCATGTACTGCTTCTTCAATAATAACCTTTTTGCCTAATCTAACAATACTAGGAGGAACTAAGCCCAGCCAATGATCTGTGTTAATAAATCTAACGTCATAACCATTTAAAATATATTCGTTTAATGTATTTCCCCACCATGCCATTGCTCTGTTATAACTTAAATTAACAAACAATGTTTGTCCGTATACTATAAAATTATCTCTAGGATTCATTTCAGGTACATGATGTTTTTTACGATCTTCTCTTTTAAAATAATATCCTAATTCTTTTTTAAACTTTTCGAAGTTACCTGTACTAACAACATGTTTGTCAAATATTTCTTCAAAGTAGTCTTTATGTGTTTGCCAATTATCAAATACTTCTTTTGGACCTGGCATACAAGGTCTACGCACTAATATACCATCGTCTTCCATTATACGTTGAAATGTATTAAGTTGTTCTTCTGTTACATTTGTTATGTTACGTAAGTTTTCTTGGTCCTTAGTATCTGTAAATATAACTTCTTCCCAGCCAGCTGGCCATGGTGCTCCTAACCATACTTCTTTGAGTGGTTGAAAACCTGTCCAGCTATTGATCATATTTTCTTCTCCATTCAACGTAGGCTTGTATCTTAAGCTCGTATTCGCATACTTTAGGATAATTTAAACTTAATTTACGTTCTTCTATTATACGTTTAAGCCATGCAGGATTAGCAGTACAGTCTAAATAGAATTTTTCGTAAGTTGGTCTTTCCAATTAGATCCTCGTTAAGTCTGCAATGTATCCACGCAAACTATGACCCCATAGATATTTGTGTCTAAAAGGCACACTTATTAAATCTACATTAAATGCTTTTAAAGCATCAGCTTGATCTTTATCTGTTCCCATAGTCATATAAGTTTCTCTATTAAGGGAAACGCCGTCTTGTTCAAAAGGTGTTACGCCCATTGTAAAGTTTGCCCAATATTGACAAAATGCTTGAACTTCTTTTAAAATATTTTCGTCGCCTGTTTCTATAAAACGATCTAGCCACCATTTATTACTGTTTAATTTTAACATTTCAGAAATAGCACTATTAATAAATGTATCCATTTGAGTAATATTTTTTGTTTCACGTAACCATTTTTGACTAGACATTCCATAACTGTATACTTTAGGTATATCTAAACAAGCCTGTGGGCCTTTATCTTCATCATGTCCACTATAATGTATTAAATCTTCACGGATCCATTTAATGAAATTTTGTCCGTTATCTTCTTCTACTATTAATTCTGTACTTTCTGGCAACATACTTTTTAATATTTCTATTTGCTTTTCGTTTAGTTCTTCACTATCAGCCCAAACAGTATTGCCTAAACGTTGTACACTTTGAAAAGGAAACTTTTTAAGACTTGTATTATTAGGATCTCTTTCTACTGTTATACCACGTGATTCAAGTTTATTAAAAATACTACCATACTCAACATCTTTTTCTTCGCAAGTATATAACTTATTATTAAATAACCATAAGTCAAATCCTGGTGTCATTGGAGCATCTACGTTTGCAAGTAAATCAAACATTGTACTACTGTTTGTATTATCATCTTGCCCAGTCATGTCACCAACAATTAATTCTTTTTGTACATCGGCTGTATCAGGCTTATAAACTGTTATACCCTGTTGGTTTAATGTTTTTTCTATACTTGCTAAATCTTCTAATACTTCTTCGCTTATACGTTTAAATATATCACGTATAGTATTAACGCCGGCATCTTCTAAATGAAACCAGTCGTCCCAAAAGTCAGGTGTATAAAAGTCTGCAAGTACACATTCTTTTAAAGTTCCATATTCGTGAAGCATTTATATCCTATTGTTAGTTGTAAGGTGTCACTTTTCTGTTCCGAGGCAAGTGACCAGCCCGTCAGCATTATGCCGCTAAGGCGTAATCTGAAGGTGCAAAATTATCGTTTGCATTTATTAAGTTTGACCAATAACGCAGTCATCCGGTTGACTCCACTTCGCTAGTTCGCCTGTCGATCCTAGTTCGGCCCCATTAAAACACACTACTCTTTGTTTGTTTCTTTAACTTTTAATGCAGTATAATAACCTGCTGTAAAACTTAATCCAATTACTGTAACTACTACTAGTCCGTGCCAAAGTAAAAATTCCATTATCTTCTCCTAATGTGTTTTGGTGGAGCCGCCGGGTACCGCCCCCGGGTCCAGCTCGTGTTCACGTTGCTTCAACGCCAACAATATATTTATAACATAAAATACCACAAACGTCAACTAAAATCCATACGCCAAGGTAACATTGTATAACCCAGTGGTGATAAAACGTATGTTTCAGTACAGTAAAGTACAACTAATGCAAATATGCCTCTAGCCCACCAAGGCAATTTCTTTATTCTGTTTACCAATGGTCCTAATACCCATTCTAATAATCTTGTATATGCTCCCCAAAAACGATCACTAATACTGTAAGGTGGAGTTTTTAATATTACAAGACCAAATGCTATCCACCAAACCCATATAGGGTGTTCTTCGCTTACTCCATAACCAAACATAAACGGCAACAATACTGCCGTTAGATATAATCCTATATATTGTCTAAGATGTTTTAGCATAATTTTTCCATGTTTCATGCAGTACATAAAACCAAACACCATTAATGAGTGGTTCTACTATTGCATCTATTGTTGCAAGTTCTAAACTTGCTCCTGTTATAACCATAACACACACGATTGCTATTATCATATGTCCTATTGTATATACGATAGCAAGTGTAACACTACTGCCACCTACTAACCATTTTACTATATCGTTTATCATTTTCTTTCCTTACTGCCTTATGTGATTAGCTTTGTTACGTTGTGAACTATCTATTGCACAATTATCTGTACAAGTCCAACACGGCTTATCACTATCATAATTGCCTTTAACATTGTTCCATTCAGCTGAATTCATTATTTCAGAAAAACTTCTTTTATGTAAGTTATTCCAATCAGCTGGCAAGCCCATTAAAGACATTACATCTTCTCTAACCCACTTAGTTGGATTATAATAATTTCCTGCTGTCATACAACAAGGAAATACTAAACCGTCACCTCTTATGTGTACGTATTGTCCTAGTTCGCATTGAGGTTCCATAATTATATCATTTGGTATTTCTTCTACAGGTTCATCATCTTTCCAACCATCTTCTATTGTTGGAGGTCGCTTATAAATTTTAAGTATATTTTCTCCATTAACAATGTTTCTATCTATCATTTCATCTGGTGATTGATTCTCTGTTGTTAAGAATCTTTTAAATTTAAGTACTTTAGCTAATTTCTCTGCAAGTTGTATTTGATGTTTATTATGTGTAAATTCTATCATTTTCCATTGTGCATTACCACCAGCTTCTATAAATGCCATAGCATTATCTACTACTTTGTTAAAATCTACATTTTTTCTATATAAATGATTAGTATCCTTTAATCCGTCTATGCTAAAAACTATTTTACGTTTTTTAATAAATGGCATAAGTTCTGCTAATTGTTTAAATGTTTTTGTGTTACGTAGACTTCCATTTGTATGTATTTGCATAGAACAGTTTGGTGCATGTTCTACTATTGTTGCAATTATTTCTACAATATCTTTATTTGCTAATGGATCTCCTACAGTACCTATACAATCTATTTGTACTGTTTCATCTAAAGGAAACCCTGTCATAATATCCTTTACCATATCTACTGTTAAATGTGAATTTAAATCAGCATTAGGATTTTCGTATAAACCACCATTATGTTCTATATAACGTGGACATACACTACAATAAGCATTACAGGAACTACTAAGCTCAAACTCGAGTGTTTGGATCTTCTTGTATATCATTTTTTCCAAAGTCGATATCAAAATCTACTGGCCCATGGATAATATCCTGTGCTATTGCTCTTATATCTGATACCATGTGTTTACATTGTGCTTCGTCGTATGATCCACTTATTTTGTATCTTTCACGATGCAATGCTATTGCTTTTTCATGCAGTACTCCACATTTTTTATAGAACTCTTCTACACTATGACTCATTACTTTTCTCCGGCATTGTGAATAACGCTTTTACATCATCATTCGGGTTTATGGGTTTACGTGCAAATACGCACCATTTATACGCAAACATTGTTTCTTTTTGCGTACAAAATTCTCTAAAACTTGTACCTGTTGTATACACATCATCACATACTAACCAAGGATGGTCTCCTTCTGTAACATGTTGCTCAAGTGCATATTGTAATGGTAAACCGCCTCTTGGTATACCTACAACTTTACTGAATGGTTCTGTTTGGTAATCCATAATCATTGTTGCAAAACAATCCCATTCTTGTGGTTTAATTGCATCACATTCTATTTTCCACTTTAATGGTAAACCTGCATGTGATATAAAATCTACTTTTTGAAATAAATCTGGTGCTCCAGATGTTTCTTTGGATATCCCGTAATCCAATGCATTTTTATTCCAATTTGTCATTATTACTCCTTGTGTGCGATCCAAACTGTTACGCCAGTTTTGGTCCACCCTAAATCCATAGCACCTGCGACATGTATTTGTGGTGATACCCAACTAATAACACCTTGTGGTTGCCAATCATATAATTCCTTTACTGTAAATCCTTCAAGGATATCCTTAGGAATATGTCTAAGGTATTTGTTATATGTATCTTCATTTATGTGATATCCTGGATCTATTCTTTCAATATATTTGTGTACACGATCTTTATGTCCATTATAGTAAATGCTTTCGACACCCCAATAGGATTGATCAAATACTACTGTACTAGCTTCGTGTGAAAAGTCAAGTGGAAAAACGTATGTCATGTAAGGTTTGTATACATGTTGAGGATGTTCTGTTAACCAATTTAACAGTTTGTCGCCTTTGTTGTTAGGTGCTTTTACACCTTGTGTTTTAACCATGTTCCAATTATCTGTATGTATTCTATCCCAAACCTTTTGTCCATGTATGTGATATAGTCTACCACTTATAAAACGCCAACCATCATGCCCAACGAGATCTCTGATAGTATCTCCGATAATAGGATCCAACTGTTCCCATTCGTAAGGAAAACGTAGGCTAGCACCACCGCCGGCTTCAAACTGTTGTTCATCTTTATGATTAGCCCATAAGTCCATAAGTTGAGCATGTTGTTTCTCCGTTATATGATTTTTATATTGTTTAGGTGCCCTGTACATAGACTTCATAAAATCTATATCTTCCTTAGTACGGAATTCAGGTATTTTAGTTGTGGTCTCTTCCATGGTGTATTTCCGGTTGTAATGTTACTTCAGTGGGTCTTATATCACTTGGTAATTCTATTATTCTGCGTATAGCTAGTGCTAAACTGTTAGGGCTCATTGCTGACACATGTTTTTCTTTGGGTATTCTATCTGTTGCTGTATATCCAGGACGTATGTTTATTACTCTGCATGGTGCATTTAAATGTGCTAACTGTCTGCATGTATGGTCTATCTGCATTTTATAACTTGGATACTTACGTAATTTTTTCTTCCAAGTATCAGCAGAGTTGCTACTGATAACAACTATTGTTTTTAATTTACTTTCAAATGCATTGTACAATTCACAAAGCATATCATGTTGTGCATCTTTAACTTCATCACTAAAAGCATTTAATATAATAGTATCAAACCCACGTGCTATTTCCAGCACTTTTCTTCTGTCTGATGAACGAGTAATATCATGTCCTGTGGCTCTTGAACAGCCTATCGCATCTTGGTCCGCGGTAAACACTTTTAAAAGTTGTTGTCCTATTCCTCTGGTGTGTCCTATAACCAAAACCGTCATTGAGTAACACCCATTGCTATTAAACACATCTGTGATACAATTAAAACCATTACCAACTGTAACATATATTCATTGTCCATTATAACACTCCCCTAGGTGTGTCTTTAGGTAGCCTTTCATAAGTGCCTTCGTATGAAGCCAACAATTTGTCTGAACAAAACACAATATGATCTCTGTATTCTTCGCCAGAGTTACAAGCTGTATGTCGCGGACAAGTGTTAGTATACCAAGCAGTTGATTGTGGCATGTGTAAATGACTTCTCCAGTCTGGCCAAAACATAAATGAACCTGGATTTGTTCTTAGTACAATATGAAAACGTGGAGACTTATCAATATGCACACTATACATACTTTTAGGCCATAAACGCATTACACGCATTTTATAACAATCATATTCATTACACAACTTTTCAAATTCAGTATCTTTAAACAATGCATTAACTACATTCCAATCTGAACTTTTATATGGTGTGTCTTTTAATTGTTGTCTACCACAACTACTAGTATATTCGTTTGTATCCAATGGTCCACTTTGTACTGCTACTTGACTACTGTGTCTGCTTTCATATCCAAACCAATGATAAGCTCTAAGCCTAGGTTCTAAATCTTTCCATTGACTTGTAAGTTTAGGCAAGTCTATTTTTAAATTTATTTGTTCGTGTAATAAACGATTTACATGTTTTGTTTTTGTCATATTTTTTTAAAGAAGCATAACAATAATCCTGATTTTTGATGCCACGGAGGGTTGCCTTTGTTTGTTGTATGTAATTGCCAACTATCAAATGCAAACGCCATTCCTGGGATCCAATCAAACATTATTTCTACTTCTAGTCCTCTAAATCTATCTATGTTTTCATCAAAGTGAAGCATGTATTCGGCAGGCTCCATTGTTTTATCTTGCCACGGCATGTGTGTACCATCTGCATCATAAAACGTATCTATTTCAGCATAGTTCCTACACACAGGATATGTTGTAGCAACATCATCTTCGTTATTATGTTTATATACTTTTGCCCAATCAACATCACGTTGCTTAAAAAATAGTATTTGACTATCTGCTTTAGCAGGTGCTTGCCATAATGGTATTAGTATATTACGCCATGGATAATATTCTCCGTTTATCGCTCCATTTTCTTCCCAACGCCATTTTGGTATACTATCGTTGTGTAAACCATATTGATGTGGCGTTATAAAAAAGTTTCCATCTATATCAGGTGTTTCTGAACAACCTGGTAATACTTTTTCTAGTTTCCGTTTATAACGACTTATTATACTACGAAAGTTGCCAGATGTAAAGACTGTTCCGTTATCATTTCTTCTACTATTTGGAGTTTGTGTGCGGCCAAAATCCTCTAGCCATTCTAAATCATCTGCATCAAATAAATTATGCACTATATTAGTAGGTTCTAATGTTTTTACTATTTGATCGCGATGTATGTCTACATCACCTATTAAACTCATTAAATTCATTTTTTAATGTTCTACTCCATAAGTTAACCATTTCATCGGCATATTCTTTTTTACGTTTTTGATCTACACCTGGTACTTCTTGTAAAAACTGTGAATAGCCATTTGCAAAAAGTCCATCATTTGTTTTTATATGTTCTAACATTAACACTTCAGACGGATGGAATGTGTCTGTACTAAACCAATGATGATATGTATTATCTGCCTTATTATTTACTAATGACATATCGTGTATAATGTTCTTGCTATACCAACTATTAAACATACTTGTTTTAAACTCGCCTTGCACAGTTTGTGCAATTTTTACATTTCTAGGATCATCTAATGCATACGTTTCTAGTATTCTATGTTGCATTCTAGATGCTAAGTGTTTACCTACATGATTTACTGGCAATAGTTTTAGCACACTCATATCTTTAAAATAACCTAACCAGTTTAGTATATGGTTGTTCCATTTGTTAATGCTTAGTACAACTGTTCGTAAGTCATTCTTTTCTTTATATTTTTCAATTAAGTCATAACTTTTTCCAAAATCAAATTTAGGTTTATGTATTAATTGTTGTATATTATATAAATCTTCATCTGTTTTATTAATAGGCTTAAAACCATCTGCTTTAGGACCTAATCCATTTGCAATGTTATGTGTATATCGTTGTAAAAATTCTACACCAGTTCCAGGCAATCCTGCTATTACTACAGTTTCTATAGGACATACTTTATCTATTTGGTAAGAAGTATGTACCATCATTTCTCCACAAAATAATTTCCAATCTGTTTTCCAATTATTTGTTATATACTGCATTAACTGATTATCAGTTAAAGTGTTTTTCATTAAAACTTTAATGTGGCCTGCAAGTCTTGTCTTATCAATAGTCGTAAGTGTTTTAAAATCACGTTCTCCAAATAGTTCGTGAAATATCCTTAACATAAGTTTTTCAGTAGTATTAAAGTCTTGCATATAGTGGTATCCTAACTAGGTTTCCGGTAAATACGTATATTATTAGAGTGGAGAGTAATTATATGACACCCGACCAAGTAGGAATGGAAATAACCAATTTGATAATGCCTTTTATTAGTGCTCTACTAATATTAGTTATCACTTTATGGTTTAAGGATTTTGCAACAAAAATTGCAAAAGGTATGATGTTTAAAATGAACAAGTCATTCAATGAAGGTGACTCAGTGGTATTAGATGGCGAAGATGCTATAATAGTTAAAATTGGTTTGTCTGAATCAGTGTTTGGTGTATATGGGCCACGTGGTTACACATGGCGTTATGTGCCCAACGAAAGAATACCAATGTTAAAATTAGAAAAAGTTATTAACAAAGATTTACATTTAGACACCGATGCTGAAAAGGCCTTAAAGTTACAAGGCATGATAGATAGTTCACAAAATGATAAGATTGCTGAGAACAAAGAAGAAATTAATAAACTAAAGGGGAAATAATGTCAGAGGGCTTCATCTCAGTTATATATCAAGGGTTGCCACGTATGATACTGGATACAATAGACAATCATGCAGTCAATTTTGAACATGTATCACAGATTGTGTATTGCACAATCAAACCCGATGATCCAGATATTGAAGAAAAGATTACAGCAAAATGGAGCGAACATATTGATGTTGATGTACAGTTTCGTTGGACTAACCACCAGGATAGACTAGAAATACTGGAAGAAATTTATCAAGCAAATTCAATTGATGACAAACACAATTTATGGTCATGGTTGAAGCAACCTATATCTAGACATCTTGCTATAAACAAAATAGATCATACAGAAAATTTTATTGTAATTACAAGAACTGATATAGACATAGTTGAATTCAAGTTTGGTAACGACTTTAACAAATGGAACAATAAAATTTATGTGCAAGGTTATAATTATGTTCTCGGTGGCCCGGTTGGACCGTGTGGTTCTATTCACATAACACCCGATTCATGGATGGGAAGTAATTTACAAACGTTTAAACGTTCAATAGGAACAGATATATTTGCAAACATAGATGCATATCTTAAACAACATAAACTAGACTGGCAGTCTGAAACTGAACATCAAATTATGTTGGGTTATTTGGAGAACTCATATTTTAGATCAATTTGCAGTTATCCGGTTACTATAAAAGATAGTAAAAGTATATACATGAATGTAATAAGTGAAGACCGACCAGAGAGTTGGGTATATTGTAAAGAAAAAATTATAAGGAATGACTATGTTAGAGGGTAGTTTAGAAAATCATATAGGCGGTTTTAGTTGGGGCAATGCATCACATTTAGCATGGTGTTCAGCATTTGCATATCAGCAACCATTAACAGGTAGAAAAATAGCCAAAGAAGCCGGCTACAAAGAATGTAAGTTTTTTGATAAAGATGGTGCTCAAGGTTATGGACTAGCAAAAGAAGATCATATTGTTATTGCACTACGTGGAACAGAACCCAAAGAAAAATCAGATGTTGTAGCTGATTTAAAAGCATGGAAAAGCAGTAGCAAATACAAAGGCAGAGTACATGCAGGTTTTAAAGACGAAGTATTAAAAATAATGGATCAAATTGAAAAGTTTGTTAACAAACACGAAGGTAAAAAGATATATGTTACTGGACATTCATTAGGAGCGGCCATGGCAACTGTGGTAACTACTAGACTAGAACAAAAACCAGAAGCTACATATACATTTGGATCACCTAGAGTAGGTAATAGAACATTTGCACATCATTTCGATAAAGATTACAACTGTTATAGATTTGTAAATAATAATGATATAGTAACTGCGGTTCCAGGTCCTATAATGTATGACCACGTTGGTAAATTATATTATATAAGCTATAAGAAAACAATACACACAGGCTTAGGCACAAACCCTGTACGCAGGTTTTGGGATAAGTTACGTGGTATGTTAAGAGCATGGCGAAAAGGAGAAATATTTGACCACGTCTATGATCATGACATTACTCGATACGCATCGATCGTTACAAGCAGAGCAAGACAAAAAGTTTAACAGTAACGAACACCTAGCAGATAGAGCAGAACGAGCAGAGTCTGGTTGGGTATCCAATCCAGCATTACCTGGTCTACGAACTGTTGAAATAAACATTAGTGAATTATGTAATAGAACTTGTAGCTTTTGCCCTCGTAGCGATCCTGATGTATATGCTAATCAAAAATTGTTTATGAGTACTACAACTGGTATGGAAATAGGTAAGCAATTAAGCGAAG